>Ga0163153_10000116_pt1 | contig 132047 bp, 97 predicted proteins | sample OliLakLV19MP6IB1_FD_148629 | JGI IMG/M metagenome (GOLD analysis project Ga0163153, IMG submission 148629) | Freshwater microbial mat bacterial communities from Lake Vanda, McMurdo Dry Valleys, Antarctica - Oligotrophic Lake LV.19.MP6.IB-1 | ecosystem: Environmental > Aquatic > Freshwater >... | reverse complement strand
CGACGCTTTCAACTTCCGGAGCTACTGCCGCGCTTGCTGCGCGCCATGGTCCTGTGCGGCGCCTGCGCCGAGCCGCTTCTGCGTCGGGCGAGCAACTATCTCAGCTGAGGTTCGGCGCTAATCAGGAGCCGCGAAGAGATCCAGAACATTCTCAAGACGGTAAAAATCGAGTAATAGGCAGTTCACGCCGTGATTCGCTCGCTGTTGCAGCTAGCGGAATATGAGCGAAAATAATCTAAACGAGCAGCATTGAGACCGGCCCCTGTTTCAGCTTCGACCCCTTTCACCTTTACCGCTGTTCCTTGCTCCCACGTGCCGCCGGTACCGGTCTGTCCGGAATCCCCGTCGAATCCTGTTACTCCTATTCAAAGCGTCAACATGTTCGGTTGTTTCGAAGAGAAGAGGAGCGAGTAGATGTTCACCGGGATCCGCGACAGCGCAATCAGTGACCTCATCTCCACCTATCCAGGGGAACGGCAGCTGGCTGCGATCCTGCCTGGGCCGCCGACGGTGCCAAGAAGGGAAGGCTTCAGTGGCCCGCCACGCTGCAAGCAAACGTTTGTCCGTATGCTGGGCCGCGGGTTTCCGGCATCCCGGAGTCGCGGGTGGACGTTCCGTATAGCATCACGATCGAATCGGGAGAAGCTCAAATGAACTGCCGCACCCACTTGCCCGCACTACTCGCCGTCCTGGTCGTTTCCGCGCCATGCGTGGCAGTGGCCGTGGCTGGTATAGAAACGCATCCCGTCTTGCGCGTCGTGGGCGGCGGACCGAATGGCGACGACAATGGCCAGATATACAGCTGCACAGGCATCCAGGCGGCAGTATCGGCGGTGATCTGCGTACGCGCCGGAGCAGCGGCCGGCGGCAGCGGCACGACGGCGGCACCGCTGGCATCCATCAACACCGCCATCGCCGCCGCAAAGGCCGGCGACATCGTGCAGGTCGCCGCCGGCAGCTATGTCGAGAACGTCGCGCTCGGTGCATTCAACAATCACAGCGGCAAGCATCTGACCCTGCTCGGCGGATTCAATTTCAGCTTCGCCCAGCGCGACGCGGGCCTGTATGTGTCGATCATCGACGGCGGACTGCTGAATCCGGCTGTGCAACTGCATGTGGATTCTGCGCAGACGACCACACTCGACGGATTCGAGGTCATCCGCGGCGTCGGGCTCGGCACATCGTTCAAGGATGGTTACGGCTATGGCGGCGGCGTGTACGCCGCGCTGGACGGCAACGGAACGATCGTCATCTCGCACAACTACGTGCACGGCAACCGTACCGCCGACCACACCCAGGCCGACACCCGTGGCGGCGGCATCCATAGCCATAGCCAGAACTTCGGCGGCGCGACGGGGACGATCCGCATCGAGGACAACCGTGTGGTCGGCAACCTGGCCGGAAAGGGCGCCGGCATCAATGTGAGCGGCCGCCAGGCGAGCCTGCTGCGCAACCTGGTTGCCGACAACATCTGCCACAGCGACCATGGCGGCGGCATCTATGTGTCCACCGGTTCCACGACCCTGCGCCAAAACATAATCCGTGGCAACGTGGTCGGCGCCACGGTCGGCTACGGCTGGGGCGGCGGCGTCCTCATCGCCGCGGCTAGCGCCGAACTCGAGGGCAACCTGATCACCGACAACTACACGCCAAGCGAGGGTTCTGCCGTGTTCTGGGACGAAGGCGCAGTCGGCACGATGAAGAACGATCTGATCGTCGGCAACCGGTGTCCGCTCGACAATCGCCTGGCCTCGGTGTTGTACGTCGACGGAGGACCCGGCGGACCCTCGTCGGTGGCAATCGAGAACGTCACCGTCGCCGATCACCTATGTCCCGGTGCCGATCCGGGCGCCGTCGTCCTGATCGAAGACGGCTCGGCGATCTCCATCCGCAACTCGATCTTCTGGAACAACACTGGCAGCAGTTTCGCGACACTGACTGGCGCCACCTACACCATCACGCATTCGATCACCGCCGCGAGCGGCACGGGCAACCTGCTCGCCGATCCGCTGTTCGCCACAGCGCCGGGCGACTACCACCTGCGTTCGATGCACGGCCGCTACACGCCCGGCGGCTGGGTGATGGACGCCGTCACCAGTCCAGCGATCGACGCTGGCGATCAGGCCTCTGACTATTCGCAGGAGCCGCAACCGAACGGCGGCCGCATCAACCTCGGCGCCTACGGCAACACCGCCGAGGCGAGCCGGAGTTTCGAGATCGGCAGCCTTCTCTTCGCCAACGGCTTCGAACAGTAGACGCGAGAAAACCGGGGTCAGTGACTGAGGTTTCCCCACGTTTCCCCGCTGCAAGACAAGGGCTTAAATCGTAGCCTCTGGGAAAAACCAAGCGTGCATGGTGAGGTGGTCTGCTCTTTGTCGCCAAACACAGAGGGAGGTCCTGCCATGCACGCAGTCAAATTGTTGCAGAAGTGTTTGCGCTCCGCGCTGGACCCGATGCATGCGCGTCGGCGCGATGCATTACTCGGGTCGGTGGCTGCATTGATCGAGGGGCGACGACTGGTACTGATGGACCTGGCGCGATCCTGGTCGGGTTGCGAACGAGTTGCCACGCCACTGAAGCGCGTCGATTGTTTGTTGAGCAATGTGCATCTCGCTGATGAGCGCGAGTTAATTTAAACGGCGATGGGTCGGTGGTGCCGGTGTCAGCCGCAGTCGGCGATCATTGTGGATGGGTCGCCAGTGAATCGGCGCGGTAACTACTATCTGCTGTGCGCGGCTTTAGCGGTGGGTGGACGGGCGCTGACGCTGTGGGAGCGCGTGACGCCGGCCAAAGAGTGCAATGCGCCGCAGCATGAGCAAGCGCCGTTGCGTGCACTGGAGCTGATGATGCCCGTTGGCGCGACGCCGGTACTGGTGACTGATGCAGGATTCAAATTACCCTGGTTCAAGGCGGTGTCCGCAACGGGCTGGCACTGCGTCGGCCGATTGCGCGGAAGCGCGCTGGTTAAGCCTGTTGGGGCTGTCGATGCAGCGGATCAGTGGGTGCAGTGCAAGCACTTGCATGCGCTGTCGCGTCGGAAAGCCAAAGCGCTTGGCAATTTCGAGATTGTGCGCAGGGACTGCGCACCGAACCATCGTCTCCCGGCATCGGGTCGGATGGCAGCTTCTGCAAAACGATCGCTGGAGGCCTAAATCGAGCGCAGTGAAGTCGCTCATCAGGAGCGTCGCAAATGCCGTGCTCACAAGGTAATTTTATGGGGAATCATCAGACTCTGCCGCCTGTTTTCGCCTGTTTTCCCGGGAATCGATTCTTTGGGCACGGGAATGGCCATCGCAAAACGCTTTAGCACGCCACGCTAGATTTTCTTCAGGAAATCAGGATGTCGGCTGAAGACCTGCGTTCGCCAATCCGCTTGGGTCCGATCGAGGCCATCGACAGCTAGGTTGGGTAGATAGCCACAGGCGCGATTGCGGCCGTGTTGTTTTGCGAGATACAGGGCGCGATCGGCGACACCGACGACAAAGTCGAGACTGAACAGGTCCGCGCGTTCGCGATAGAACGGGTATACCGACCAACCCACGGAGGCTTTCGGTTCGATCAACACGCCGCTGTCCAGTTCGACATTGATGTGCGCTATTTCGTCCACAATGTCTTCCGCCAATTTCTTGCCTTCGTCGCGATGTCGGCGCACTCCGAAGTAAACGAATTCCTCTCCGCCGAAACGGAATATCAAGTCCTCCTTGCGCTTGAAACTCAAGAGCCGGTTTGCGACTGCCTTGAGCACGACATCACCCGCTGCATGCCCGTGTTGATCATTGACGCGTTTGAAATGATCGAGGTCAATCACGCAGACAAAAAGATCCACCGCATCTTCGGCCTTCGCCCCAGGGGCTTTGGCATCCAGCCCAATGACCTCATCGCGCATCCATTCGCCGAAGCGGTGACGATTCCAAAGACCGGTCAGTGGATCGGTGGTCGCCGCGATCAGCAGCGCCTCGGTCTTGATCGCGACCAGCCGCTCAAGCTCGGCACTGCGCGCGCGAAGCGCACGAACGCGCCACTGCACGCCAATCCATGCCAGCGCCAGACCCAGGATCCAGAATGCAACCAGTGCCCAGCTGCGTCGATACCAGGGCGCGGAGACCGTAATCGGCACCGAGGCAACACCGCCGCTGACTCCGGCCGCGTCCAGCGCTTCCACTTCGAACACCAAAGCTCCGGCCGGCAGATTGGTGAAATCGCGCCGCGTTTCGTTACTCCAGTTGCTCCAGGCTTCATCGCCGGGTTGGTGACGAATGCGCGAGCGGTAGCGATTCATCTCGGGGGCATGGTAGCTGGGCAAGGCATACCCGAATCGGAGGTTTGAGCCCTCCTTCACCGCGACCGCCGGCACCCTACCCGCGCCAGCAAACAACGCACCTTTGTCGGTCGACACTTCTCGAATCAGCACCAATGGCGGCTTCGCGCGCGGCAGCTCGACTTTCGGATCCACCCTGACGATTCCGGAGTCCGCAGCCAGCCAGATAATTCCGTCAGGATCCGCATGAATCGAGCGGGTGATGCCAATACCGGCGATTTCATCAAAGACGCTGGCCTGCAAACGGAACACGCCGGCAATGTCCCGCTTCAGGAGTTTTACTCTCCCGGCTGAACCGCTGACGAGCATTTGCTTATTGTCGATGATTTTCGCGGCGGTGATCCCCCCGGTCTCGGCGAAGGGAACGGCAGCGCTGGGCTCAAACCGTCCTTCCCGAAACTCGAGGAAGCCAGCGCCCTTAACCAGGAACAAGACCCGGTCATCGAGCGTCTCTGCCGTGATCGTTCCCTGCGGCAATCCGGCCTCCTGACCAAACTCCGAAACCGTAGCGTCTTTCAGGTCCAGCTCGCTTCCCAGATGCAGGTGCGCGACCCGGCCCACGAATGATCCGAGCCAAAGCGTGTGCGGATCGGTTTGTTTGATGGAGACCACATCGAAAGAAAGCTTCTGCCTGGATTCTTCCGTCCAACGTTCCGCATTCAAATTCAGTCGAACGATGCCCTTGCGAAGGCCGGCCCATACCCCGCCTGCCTCGCCTGCGACCGCGGCAACCATGAACACAACTTCTTCCGGCAATGCCGGCTTGTTCTCGCGCAGCGGCCAAAGTCCGCGCACCGTTGCGGTGTAGTCAACGCCATGTACCTGACCCATTTCCATGATGACTTCGGTCTTGGTGGGCATCTCCTGCAGCGTCCAACGCGCAGAGTGCTGAGTGGGAACCAGCACAAACGCGCTTCGCCCTCTCCAGGTCGATAGCCCAGAACTTGTTCTTGTCAGGGAAAGCGACTCGCCATAAACCGATTCGGGCATGGGGAAAATCGACAAGCGCGAGGGGTACTCGATGCGCGAAATCGCCGTTCGCCAGGCGACCCAAAGTCCGCCTTCGCGGTCAAACATGAGCGCTTGTGCCCCCGGCGCAACGCCCAGATCGGATGCTTCAATGCGATCCTGGAGCGCGCCATTCGCACCCAGAATCGCCACTCCGCCATTTTCCTCCGGCAGCACCAGTCGCCCAGGAATGGGCTGCAGGCCAACGCCGATGGGGAAGTTGACGCGCTCAAGAGAAGGTTCGGACCGGCTATTCGGCGTGGTTCCGCGGCCCCACTCCCAGATCCCCACGGGTTCCTTGGTGATGACCGTGAAGCGCCCGTCCACCGACTCCACCAGTGTGAAGATGCCGATGTCGGCAAATGCTTCGCCGCCTGGGACCAGCTTGGGACCATCAAGCAACACTTGGCTCAGCCCGACGCCGTCTTCCTGCACATAAATGGCATCGTGGCCCTGAAACATCCGTCCAAATCCTGTCTGGGAGCGAAATCCTCTGAACCTTTCTGCTGAGGAACACACCAACAGGGAAGTCGAACGCGCGCACCATTGCCGGGCGTCTTCGGCAAACTCCCAGAATTCTGCGCTGCCACGCAATCCACCCGGAATTTCGCGCCCCGGATCTTGAGCCCGCTCAGGCGCGAGCGCGTCAGGGAAGACCCGCAGATACTCGGCGCCGCCGACCACCAATCCACCGGAACGTGGCGCGCCCAGCATCGTGATCGCGCCGTGGCTATCTAATTGCAGTCGCCGCCACTGACGCCCATCAAACTCCAGTATTCCCGATCCATCGCCCGCGTAGATCAATCCCTCTTTCGACTGTGCCAACGCATAGAACGGCGGATGCGGATAGCCCTCGCCGACTTGAAGCTCGCGTACGCCCCAGGTTCTCGCTGGCAGAGCGCCCATTTCTGCTGCGCCCGCGACCGCGAAGACCATCACACCAAGAAAACCAAGGAGCAGTCGAAGCATCGTCATGCAGGTCGGGCCGGGACAGTCTTCGCACCATAGATACTCGGGCATTGACCTGCAACCGGCGTACGCGTAGCCTTGCCTGCGATGCGGCCTGGTCCGCAGTCGGTCACACTATTCTCAGGGGATAGAACAATGCGCACGATAGGAAACGAGGACAAACTGCTTCCAGTCCCGGCATCGCTGCTTGGGCAATTGCAGAACTTAAGCAGCACAGTCGAGAGCGTAAATCAGATTGGGCCAACGACGCCCCCCCCGGCTCCACGACCGACTCCGGGTCCCACTCCGATCCCACAGCTGAGCAATCTCGCTGACGATTGATCGATGCGATTTGCTGACATCGACCTGGCGCTGAATCCCCGCGCCAGAGTCGCTGTACACGACGGTTTGGAAGCGTCGGAGTTTTTGGTGGAGGCGCCGATAAAAGGGGCAGCATTCTCATCCGTCGTCGTACAGGCCAACAACTTTCCAAGCGCTCATGCGTTCCTGCAATCGACCCTGATCGAGGGCCGTCAAGATGTGCAGCTGTCCACACAAGGGGCGGCTGAACTTCTGCGTATAGGCCTGTTTGCTCCCTGTGACGCCATCCCGCAAACGGTACGCTACGACATTGCGAACGTCGGCGCAGTGGGTTCGGCTGCGGCACGCCTGCGAAGCGAAGTGGAGGCACTGTCTGCCGAGCCGGTCCACAGCCAGGGTCTTCGCCTGCCCGAGGAATGGCAGGAGCCCACACTGCGTTTTGTGTCGCACCACCGCGGCAGCATCTGGGCGCCCGTCAGGACGGAATCGAACGCCGCCGCGATCGAAAACAATTCCGAGGACGATGAGCTGGCTGAAACCTGGACACCGGGTATGGAGCTGGACGCTGCCGATACGCGCGCGCAATTCGAGCGCGAAGGGTTTGCGATCCTGGAACATTTGCTGCCAGCGGCACATGTGTTGGCATTGGGTCGATATTTTCGCGCGCTCGCAGACGAGGGCTTTCTCGCGCGGGATGATGAGGGCGGAACGCGTCGGTTCATCGCCCACAATCACCCGATCGCCAATTTCTGGCACGACCAGTTGAACGAAAGAGTCGCGCAATTGGTCGGGCAGCGCACGAAGCCGTCTTACTCCTTTGTATCGGTGTACTCAGAAGGTGGCGATTTGTTTTGGCACACCGACCGACCGCCCTGCGAGTATACGTTGACGCTGCTGATGGACTACGCGCCCCTGACTGAGGATGGGCGCTCGTCCTGGCCTTTGAAGGTCCGCGGCCGCGATGGTGCGCTCAACGCCATTCAACAACGCGTTGGCGAGGCGCTGATCTTCAAGGGACGCGAGTTGAAACACAGCCGCGACGTATTGCCCGCCGGTCATCGCTCAAGTTCATTGTTGTTTCATTTCGTCAATGAGGACTACGACGGAGTCATGGGATGATGGCTGCAGTGCCCAAGGCTGCACCGCCGCGCCGGCTCGCAGTGTTCACCGTGCTGTATTGCGCAAACGTTTCACGTCTGACCCGAAGCGCAGACGCCGGTCGCGCTCGGCGGATGACTGTTCGTTCCTTGGTCCAATATTCATAGATGCTCATGGCCGCAGCAGTGGAACAATTAGTTTCGGAGCCGGAACCTCCACCTCTGGTTCACCGCGTCGAAGCCTTCTTCAAACCCCTGGGCGATGCGATTGCGGCCGACGTGGGCGAAGATCGTGCGGACGTGTACGCGCAACTTGAGCGGGTCGCAGCAAAACACCTTCAAGCCTTCAATCCTTCCGCGCATATTTCGCATGCGGACTTGATCGATTACGTATTGAGCGCTGAAAAACTCTGCCCACAAGCCGACTTGGACGGGAAATTTTCCGAGCCGCCAGTTTCCCTCTATCGCGGCGAGCACTTCGACATTTCCGCGCTGACCTGGATCGATGGCACCACCAGCATTCATCAGCATGGATTCTGCGGGGCGTTTCACGTGCTTGCGGGCTCCAGCATCCACAGCCGCTATCGTTTTCAGCCATGGCAAGCCCCTGTGTTCAAGCAACGCGCCATCGCCGGACAACTGCAATTGCAGGACATTGAAGTGCTGCAAGCCGGCGATACCCGTATCATTGCGCGCGGTGATGAACTGATTCATGCCTTGTTTCATATGATTCGGCCTTCGGTGACGATCGTCATTCGCACCATCACCGATGATCCCAACACGGAAATACAGTACGACTACCGCTGGCCCGGGCTGGCGCAAAATCCCTTTCAACGAAACCCGCCAACGCTTCGCAAGCTGCAATATTTGCGCATGTTGCGTGTGCTGGATGAAAACAGCTTTGATGCACATCAGACGCGGGTATTGGGAAACGCCGATCTGTATCTGGCGTACACACTCATTTACGAACAGACGATGGTCAGCGCCGACCTCGCCCAGACGCGGCGATTGTCAAACCTGTGCACCTCGCTACCGCAGGAGCAGCGCGACCTCGTGTTTCAAGCCGCGCACAATGACTTGCTCAGCCGCACCCTCATCGACCTTCGGCGCAAGCTGCACCATCCGGAGCACCGATTCCTGCTCGCCATGCTGCTCAACGTATTCGATCGCCGCGAGCTGCTGAGACTGGTGCAGAGAGAATTTCACACCAGCGATCCGGCCGCGAAAATTGTCGGATGGGTGGCGGAAATGACCGGCAATACCGATCGCTTCTCCAACCTGATCGGCCTCGACTTCAACACCACCGCGCTCGACATGCTGGCGGCGATGTTCAGTGGCCTCAGCTTGACCCAAACCTTGGCTCAATTGACCCTGCGCTTTGGCGACACCGCAGTCATCGAACAGCGCGACGCGCTTACGGCCCTTTTCCACGCACTCAAGAGCTGCGCGCTGTTTCATCAGGTATTTGTCGATTTGCCTGAGTAGCCAACAAATAAGGGTCGAACAAATAAGGGTCAGGCTAGTATTTCCAGGTTTCGATCAGCAACCCATCGTTCACTGACCCGTGTTTCCTCGCGAAAGCAGGAGACAGGAAACCGTTTCCGTTGCACTCGGCTCGGCATCCTTTGGACTTCCGAACCGGTCAGGAAGGGTTGCGCCGGTAAACGGATTTCGGCGCGGTGGCGTGTCGGCTCTGGTTGATGCTGCGAACACCTCGGATGTCGGGTACGTCTTCGCGGGACGTACAGGGGTGTAGGAAGTGCGGCAAGGCGCCGGGAGCCTGTGGCCGACCTACGTTTTGCTTCGCCTCGCTGGCTCAGTCGATGCGGGCTTCGAGCAGCAATCCTGCCGCGGCGGCATCGTCGGCGTCGGTGACCAGTAGCAATTCGATGATGTCGTCGACCCTGCGCGCCGAGATGCCTTCGATTTTTGCGGGCGCGTCGATGCGCCGGAGCGAAGCCAACGCGCCGTTCGCATCCAGCATGCCGATCGCCGCGCCGCAAAAGGCGCCATCCAGATAGGGATCGTCGGTGTCTTCGGCGACGGCGCAGAACGCGATGCGACCGTCGGGCAAAGCGCAGGCGTCGCTGAAGGCGAGCGGGATGCCGTCGATTGATCCGAGATCAAGCAAGTCAACGCGCGTAAGCGCCATTGCGCCGACGGCGCCGTTGGCAAGCCCGATAGCGAACGCGGCGTAGTCGAAGCGCAGACAAGCGCTCGCCGCTGCCGCCTTGTTGCCGCGCTGGAACAGGACGAGCTCGGTGCCAACGATGGTCGCGCCTTCGATGTTGGATGCCGGGATTGACTCGCGCAGCAGCGCGAAGAATCCACTCAAGTCGATGATGCGTGCCGCGCCGTCCGGCGCGCCCTGCACGTCGAGCGTCAGCAATGCGCCACGATTGCGGTTCGGCCGCGATGCCGAGGGCAGCGCGAGCAGTGCCCCATGCGGCCAGTGCGGGTCGGGCGGAAGCAATACCAGCGATTCCAGATCGGGCTTGGCTTTCTTGCGCGCCCCCGGCCCGTTTGGCAAGTCGCCCGCAAACATTCGCAGCAGCGTGCCCGGCTCGTCCGCGCCGAACCGAAACACGCCGAGCTGAAGCTCGTCGTCGGCAACCACGTAGAGCCATCCGCCGACGTGAACCAACCCGCTCGCTGCCGCGAGATGCGCCGGCCGTTTCGGCGCCGACGGCGCTATCAGAGAAAGCTGCCTGAGCACGTGGCAAGGGATAATGGTTGATCGTGGCATTGCCCTGCTCGTTGCGTAACGCGGGTCGTATCCGGCGATCATACTGTCGCCAGCCCGACGCATCGCCTGGATGGCGATCGGCGGCATCACGCCAACGCCGAGACTCGCGCTCGCTGCCTGACGCCCAACCTGCATCCCTGCCAACGGCATCGATGGCCGAGGATCGGGACGAATCAGATTGACCGACAAAATCCGATGTCGTAATGGGTCTCCTTTAAGCGCCTTGGGTTTGCTGCTACTTGCCAAAAGCGAAAAGCGCCATGCCCTGTTCGTCCCATTTCGAGGTCACCCCAATGAAGAAATTTTTGTTCCTGCTGCTTGCACCGTTCGCCAATCATGCGATGGCGCAGGTGCCGACGATTCCGTACGCGAACCTCAGCGTGCCGGCGGTCGCCGCCCAATTCCCCGTCCATGCGCGTTTTGCCTATACCTGTTATAGCGAATGGCGCCCGGGTTCCGAGCAAATCGCTATTGCCGGCAATGTCGTGACGCTGACGCTGCCGATCGACATCGAGCCCGATACGATCTGCTTTGATCCACCGGCGCCGTTGCCGGCCGACGTGACGATCGGCTCATTTGCCGCCGGCGAGTACACCTTGGTGCTGCAACCGGTTGCCCCGGTACCGCCGCAGGCAGGCGTGAACTACAGCCCGATCACGGTGCCCTTTACGGTGGGCGAACCTCTGTTTTCGGATCTTCGTATCTACCCCAACCCGGCGCTCGCCGGCCAACTGATCAAGGCGCGGTTCACGCCACGGGACTTTTATTTGACGTGTTTAAGCGAACCCTTGTCGGATGTTCAGCGCAACGGCAACGTGGTCGTTCTGTCCATACCCGAGTCGGCATTTGATGGGTGCGTGATCGGCCTGCCACCACCCGGCCCGCATGATTTTGACGTGCCCATCGGGAGATTTCCGGAAGGAAACTACACGCTGCAAGTGCAATTCGTTCCGGACCTCTCTGGCGGTGCACCCGTTCCATTGTTATCGGGCAGCTTCGTGGTCGGCGCAGCGCTTGCGATTCCGCTGATGTCGAATACGCTGCTGGCGCTGCTGACGCTGGGAATGGTTCTGATCGCCGGGTGGCAATGGCGCTGGTCTCGATAGATGCCGGCAACGGGGTCGGCACGCAGGCCGCAGCGCATAGCCCCCCGATCAACGCAAAAGAAATGGGGGGAAACAGGGGTCCGGGAAAAAAGGGGTCGAGAAATATTCTCCGCAACCCCAACCTTAATGGGACTCTGACCCTGTTTTCCCTGTTTTCACTCGCCCCAATGACTTCTCCATTCCGCGCCTGAGAGGGTCGCGGAATTTCGAAAGGATGCCCCGCAACAGTTACGCCAAGCGACGCGGAATCACCAAGGCGCCAATGAGCAGCAAGAGTGTCATCAAGATCAGCGCCGTCCGTTGCGATAACGCCGGAACTTCGGTGATGCCGATCCCCGCAATGACGATCAATGTTGCCTGTGCTGGCGCTGGGTTGTTGCCGTTGCTGGTCATCAATGCGGCGACGGGCAACGTGTTGACGTAGTTACCCACGAGCGCTGCAGTGACACTGACGGTGATCGTACAACTGCCATTCGCTGGAATGGTGCGCCCAGCCGGCAAGGTCACCGTCGAGCTGCCGGCAACTGCCACCGGTGCACCCGCGCCACCGCAACTGGTCGCGACATTGGGCAATGGTGCAATCAACACGCCCGCAGGCAACGTATCGACCAGTGCCGCAGTCAGCGTCGCGATGGCGGGATTGGGATTATTCAATATCACGGTAAGAGTCGAAATTCCGCCGGCATTGATCGTGGTCGGATTGAAGCTCTTGGCAAGCGATGGCAATGCGCCCTGGACAACGACCGTCAATGTCGCCACCGCAGGCGCGGCATTGCTGCCATTGCTGGTATCCAGAGCGCCGATCGGAATGGTGTTGACATAGGAACCAGCAAGCGCAGCGGTAACATCTACCGTTATTGTGCAAGAGCCGCCGAATGGAATTATCCGCCCTGCCGGAAGCGTAATTGACAGTCCACCGGCGTTGGCGATCGGCGCGCCGCTGCCGCCGCAAGTAGTGCTGACATTTGGCGCCGGCGCGATCACCACGCCAATCGGCAAGTTGTCGACCAGCGCGCTTAGCAAGGTTGCGTCGACCACATCAGGATTGCTGAGTGTAATGGTGAGCATCGAAACGCCGCCCGGGTTGATGCTGATCGGATTGAATGCCTTTGTGATCAGCGGCGCAACTCCAAGCCGGCACACGGTGACGTCGTTGGTATCCATGGTCACAGCAGCATTGCGTGCCAGAACGCGGCCATCAGTGCTGGCACCGGTCGTCAAGGTAATGCTGTCCAGCGCCAGGATCGATCCAACAAAGCTGGTGCCGGTGCCAAGTGTCGCTGAAGAACCGGTCTGCCAGAACACATTGCAGCTCTGGCCGCCATTAATGACAACGACAGCCGCGCTGCTGGCAGTGGTCAGTGTGCTACCCGCCTGGAAAACGAAAACCGCATCAGGATCACCCAGAGCGTCGAGTGTCAGTGTGCCGGTCAATCCTAATGACGATGCCGAGCAATAGACGCCTGGCACCAGTGTTGATCCGCCGAGATCGGCCGAGATCGTGGTGCCACAGGCGCGCCCAGCGGCATTGTTGTAGGCGGTGGTCAGATCGTTCTGTGCCTGCAGTGCAGCAGCATCGGCAAAGTGGGTGATGCCAATCACCTGTCCAGGTGGAAATCCGGACACCGAACTTGCGTTGCTTGGGGATATGCCAAGATCACCCGTGATGACGGTTCCACCCGTATTGGTGATGGCCGATCCGGCGAGCACGCCGTAGCTGCCTGCGGTACCCATTGGCACCGTCTGTGACGAGCCGGACGGTGAATAGCTTGCTGCAGCGACCATCGCCAAGCCGGCCATTAGAAATTGATGGCAGCGCCGCGATATCGGGTTGAGCACGGTGACTTGCTCGGCGGTTTGGCGCGATTGCAGTTTGGAAATACTATTTGCGTTCATGCGTTCATGTCCCGCCTTGATTTTGGTTGAGTTTTTTGGCATTCCACCTGATTTAGCGAGATGGCGTGTACTGACCCGATTGTGCGCTTCGCGTGATGGCCGGTCGATGCGAAGCCCCCCCAGTAAAATTGGCGCGTACCAGCCTGATTTTCTTCTTTGCGTCATGGTGCCTCTGTGTGTACCGGTCCAGTCGGTCGCTGAGGCGGCACAGGCATTGGCGCACGCGGCTGCCAGCCGTTTGCTCGGCGATCCACGGCCAGCGTTACACGAGGGCGTCGCGTGCCATTCGGGTCAGAGTACCTTTTAGCTTGGGGCGGCGGGGAATGGTTCTCGGACCCTGAGGTTTCCTGTTTTGGACTGGCAGGTTCTGGCGATCGTCGGTGCAAATTGGCGGGTGTCCGGTTTTTATGGTGTCCGGTTTCTATTCTCGGTTTTTATTTTCGCCGCTGCATGATCTGTGCGTGCAGTCGCTTGCGTACGTGGTGGTATCCGCGGACTTACCCGCGCCTTTCCGAGCAGACCGACATGCCCTTACTTCCCTTCGTTCGCCACGTCGCGCGTTGCACGGCATTTGCCGCCGCCTTGCTTGGCTCCGGTATCACCGCTCAGGCACAAACGATTGGTCAGGTGGTCTTCGTGGACGGGTTTGAAATCGATGCAACCGTCCTCCAGGATCGCACCGAGTTGGAGACCGCAAGTTTGGAGGCACTGCAAAGTTTGCTGGGTTCTGCGCCCGGCGCCAATGTGCCGGTCGTGGTGACCTACATTGGCAAGGGCCACCGGGTTTCGGACAACGTCTTCGAGGCGGCGCCAAACAACGCACCACCCGCATCCACGGGTGACGCCATCGATGGGTTCTCCGCGTTCAATCCACGCACGGGAAATGAATTTCGAATCCAGCTTGCCACTGCGGATTTGAACTTGGTTGGCACCGAAACCAGTCGACAGCAGCGCGATCTCGGTGCCGGCCCGATGGGCGGACCCATTCCAGGCGACAATCCGGATGTACTGCCCGGGCGCGGAAAGTCATGGAGCAATCTAAGCGACGATCGCACATGGCTGTCGTCACTGACGCAGGGCACATCCACGTGGCCATGGCGCGCCATCAACGAACACAACAACCGCTGCAGCAGTACACTGATCGGCCCGCGGCACATCGTGACTGCCGCGCACTGCCTGTACAACCGCGCTTCCAATTCCTGGAGCAGCAATTTCGCGGTCACTCCCGGGCGCGCGGCCAACAACTTCAACTATGGTCGTTCGCAAATCCCCTCGCCCGGATTCACCTGGTTCTTCACGCCTTGGCAGTGGCGCCAGGCCAACCCCAGTGGTGGGTCGGTGCAATACGACGTCGGTATCATGGTCCTACCGGACCGACTGGGCGATCTCACTGGCTGGATGGGTTACGCCACGCTGGACAACACGACGCTTCAGAATTCCGTTGTCTACAACCGCGGTTTTCCCTGGTGCAATGCGGTGGATTCCAACAACGTAGCGCGCATTGACGATGTCGGTGACGACCCGAATTCGGGCTTGGTCTGCAACGATCGACACCTCTACGGCGACCCCAGTCCCTGTTCCATCGGAAGTTTTCAAGCCACCGACGGGCAAGGCTGGCAGCGTCGCTTCAATCACTCCTGCGATGCCAGCGCCGGGCAGAGCGGTTCGCCGCTGTACTTGTATTTCAACGGCGGCGGTCCTCGTGTCATCGGCGTGCACACGCTCTCGCTATGCGGCAAAACCGCTGGCGATGTTCCCTGCCAGCCAACCGATGCAAGGCCATTGCAAGCCACTCGCTTCACGCCCGAATACAGCAACTGGATTTCCTATTTCCGTAATTGGAAACCCTGAGCACTCACGCTTGCCCGTGGCCTGAGAATGCGGCGATGGACAGGGCGCCCTCGTCCGCATTCGATGCCGGGCGCCCGACTATGACGATAGACGCCCGAACTGCTCGCGCCGTCTGAGTTCCAGTCTCCGGCAAAACAGGTGTCGGAGACGAAGGGCGCTGACTTAAGGCGCGTGCAGTCTGGCGACGCGGCTAACAGATTGATTTTAAGCGCTAAACATCAGCGTGAGGGTCGTTTCCTCTGCCCCGCGTAACATTTGTTGACCGAGTCCATACTCCGCAGTATTGTCGGCCGCGGCACTGGGGAGTGCCGAGAAGATCTGGGCCCAGCGCGCACGCTGGGATTATCTGTGGACTAGAAAACGTTGGAGTTATCACTCGGGCAGAAGCCGTCCGGTTTCTGTGTGTTTTTCCTATTCAAAGTGGAGGGACAATGAATACTGGAATTCGTGACTCACGCTACACCGTGCTGGCTGCTGCCTTGCTACTCGCACTCGGCGGTCCGGCAATCGCAAATACGCTGAATCAGAATGTCTCCTGGACCGTCGACCGGGCCGGCACCACGACAAAGTATCGTGTCGTGGCTTACGGCGACTCGATCTATGCCGGCTACAACGGCTCAGTGAGCAAGGCCGCAAAATACGCGGCGCCCACCGTGGATGCGGAGTACCTTTCTGCGAAATGGAATACCGACATCGAAAGCGTGCGTCGGGCCAAGTCGGGCGCGGTGGCCGCGGATGTTTATCAGAACAAGATCGTGGCCGAGCGCTCGTACATGCAGGCCAGCAATACCCGTGTCGTCGCTTTCGAGATGTGCGGCAATGACGGCCTGCAGGCGCGCTCCAGCTTCAAGTCGCAGACCGGAACCTGCAACTATGGTGTCCTCGACACCGCGGTCGCCAACTGCAAGACCTATGTGGCTTCGGCGATGGATTACATCAACGCCAACGCCCATGCGGGCGTGACCCTCAAGGTCGTCGCCAACCTGTATTACCCCGGCTACAACGCAGACAATGTCCAGAGCTCGTGCCGCGATTCCGGTACCGGCGCCACGGTCAGCCTGCGCGACCGCTTTCTGCCGGCCATCGCGAAGATGAACTATTGGATGTGCGAGTACGCGCAGCAGAAAGGTTTCCAGTGCGCGGACAGCTTTGCGCAGTTCATGGGTGCGGACTACGACGCCAACAGTGACGGCCAGATCGATTCCGATGCCCTGCGCTATGTGGTTGGCGACAGCGAGTCCAGCTACATGACTCGCATCACCTCTACCCTTCGCTCAACGCTGCGTGACCCCAACACCAAGTTCGTCACCTCGACCAGCAGCTTCGACTACATCCAGTCTGACGACACCCATCCGACCTACACCGGCGCCACCGTCTCCGCTGGCCTGTGGGGTGGCAGTACTGGCACCGGGGCCGCACGCTACACCAGCTTCACCAATGGCAAGAGCCCGATCTGGAACAATTTCGGACACGAGCGCATGGGCTGGTCGCTGACGGTCTACCACCCGACGACACCCTGAACGCGGTAGCGGCATCTCACGTCGATGGCTTGAAGGACTTCCCATGGATTTCGTTGCGAGGTTAGCGTCGTATCGCTGCGAAGGCCCCGGCATTGGTTCGAGCAATCTGCGGCAAAGCGCGCCACATGTCTGATTCCGGCAAAGACCACACCTCGCCGTCCATTGTGGACGGCGATGGTGTGCGCATCATTCGCGAGCATTCGCCTCGCCTTCCTTGGGCGTTGGCGCTCAGGCTGCTGGCATTGGTGTTGGTTGCTTCCGGCTTCGGATATCTGGTGTACCCCACACAATCGAAGCCGACGCTATCAAGCAAGCCGACGAACACCGGAGGGACGGTGGCAACGGCGCCCGAGTTCGCTGATGCAAAAACCGAGACTGCTGACGAGGACCAAGCGATGACCCGGCCTCGCGTCCTGCCTCCGCATCCGGTGCGGGCGCCATCGAATCCCGCCGACTTGACCAGCGGCGATGCGAACGACATTGCCACCTACATATCGCCCTCCCAGCCGGAACCCACGATGGCCGAGTTGATCCAGGCGCTGCGCGACTCGGGAGATCAGGGTGGCATCGCGGCCTTCAACCCGCCGGGGACTAGCCCGCCTCTGAGCGGTTTGGCAGTGCCTGAAGAGTTTGCATTGCCGGAAGGCTACGTGCGCCATCATCAGGTGACGGATGACGGCCAGCCGATTGAGGCGATTCTGATGTTCGCGCCGGACTATGTGTTGCGCGATGCCTCCGGTGAACCTATTCCCATCCCGGAGGACCGCGTCGTGCCGCCGCAGCTGGCACCGCCAGGGCTTGTGATCCGACCGATCACGATTCCGCCACCGCCTCCGCCAGAATGATGCCATCCGATGCGGGCGCCAGTGCGGGGGCGACGACCCGCTGGTACACGCTTGTCGGTATCGCCGCGAGCGGCGTTTTGCTCGCGCTCTACGCGCGCGGCGGCCACGCTTGGCTGCTCGGGTTTTGCGCGTTGGTACCGTGGCTGCTTGCGCTGAATTCCGGACAGACGCTCGTTGGCGCCGTGGTCAGCGGCTGGCTGATGAGCGTGGCCTACGTGGTGGCGGTATTCGCCTGGTTCGGCAGCGCGATTGGTGCGTACACCGGCGTGGGTACACTGACCGCGACGGTTGCGCTTTGTGTGCTCGCGCCGCTGCTGCAGCTGCAGGTTCTGGTGTACGCCGTATCGCGCCACCTGGTGGGACGACGCTCGGGTCCGGTGGTTCGCGCGCTTGCCGGCGCCTCAGCCTGGGTGGCCTGCGAATGGATCTGGGTCAAGCTGCTGGGCGACACCCTCGGCCATGGCCTCTACCCTTCTGCGTATCTGCGGCAATTGGCCGACCTCGGTGGCGCCGCTGGCCTGAGTTTCCTGCTGATTTTGATCAACGAAGCGCTGGCGCTGGCGTTGTCGCTGGCGCTGGCATTGACGCGCTGGCGCACAAGCCCGCGCGCGCTGCTGCGGCCACTGGCGCTGACGTCCACGCTGGTCGTTCTGATGTTCGGGTATGGCATATGGCGGCTGTCCTCGTTGCATTCCACGTTGTCAGTTCCTGCGCCCTCGCTGCGCATTGGCATGGTGCAATCGGCCATCATCGACTACGACAAGTTGCGCCGCGAAGTGGGCGCATACTCGGTCGTCCGCAACGTGCTGGACGTACACTTTGCGCTGTCGCGCGCGGCGATCGAGCAACACGGTGTAGACGCGTTGCTGTGGTCTGAAACCGTTTACCCAACCACCTTCGGGCATCCGCGCAGCACCGACGGCGCGGCGCTGGATCAGGAAATCCTCGAGTTCGTTACAGCGTCCGGCGTGCCACTGGTGTTCGGCACCTACGATCTCGACGATGGCGGCGAATACAACGCCGCGGCCTTTGTAGAACCGAGCGCGGGCCTGCTCGGCTATTACCGCAAGACCCACCCGTTCCCGTTGACCGAGCATGTGCCCGGGTGGCTGGAAGGTCCATGGCTTCGACGCTGGCTACCGTGGACCGGAAGCTGGCAACCGGGAAACGGCGCGCGCGTATTCCCGCTGCGCACGGCAGATGGCCGCGAGTTGAGCGTGCTGCCGCTGATCTGCCTGGACGCAACGCGCCCGGGTCTGAGCATCGACGGCACGCGCCTTGGTGCGCAGGCCATCCTCGGCCTGTCCAATGATTCCTGGTTCAGCGCCGATCCGCTCGGCGCCCGGTTGCATCTTGCGGTTGCCGCCTTCCGCAGCATCGAGACGCGATTGCCTCAGTTGCGCGTCACCAACAATGGCCTGAGCGCGATCATCGATCCCACCGGAGCGGTGATCGCAGGCACCGCGATGGGCGACCGTGCGGTGCTGGCCGGCGATATTCCACTGCGCGGCCCGCCGTCGACGCTGATGGTGCGCTGGGGCGACTGGGTGGGTGGCGCCGGTCTCGCTTTTCTGCTTGTGCTGTCGACACTTCGGGCAACGCGCGGCTGGCGCGAGCACTACACCCAGCGAGCGGCCAAGTCAGCCGCCTCAGTTACCCAACCGGATCGCGCTTATGCGGCGAACGTGGTCGTGATGTCGCGCCGCTGGCGAGCTGCGGCAGCACTGCTGCGTCTCAGCGCCGGTGCCGGCCTGCTGTGGCTGGCCCTGGGCATGCTGCTGGGCGATGGTTTGCAAGTGCACTCGCTGGCGCAAATCAAGGTGTACGCCTTGGCGGTGCTGGTACCGGTAATCGCCGCATCAGCGATTCAGCACGCGTTTGCCGCAAAGGCTTATATCGAAGCAGGCATGCTGGTCCTGCGACAGCGCCACCAGCGCATCGAAATTCCCCTGGCCAACATTGCGTTCCTGCACCCATGGCGCGTTGCCTTGCCACGGACCGGAGTCGATCTTGGCTTCGTTTCGGGGCGGCGCTTGAAGCAGGGAATCCTCCTGGCCGACCCGCAGGCGCTGATGCGCGCGCTCTGCGCGGCGGACGCGCCGGTGCGTCTGGCCGATCGCCTGTCCGCGCGCATCACCCACTACGCCGCGGTGCGGGCAGCTGCCGCCAAGCCGTGGCTCGATCATCCCTTGCTGAAGTTCGTGCTGTTCCCCCTGATGCCCGCACTCGCCGCCTTTCGGCTGCATCAACACATCGCCTTCGGCGGCACCTTTGGCGAGTACTACACATACGGCCTTGGCGCTTACTTGATCGGACTCTTGATCTGGTGGGCCGCCTGGTCGATCGGCCTGATACTCCTCGCAGCCCTGCTGCGCATCGTCATCGAAAGCGGCACTCTGCTGGCAATGCGGTGGCGCCCGACCGATGCTCAGGAAATCAGAGGCAACCTGGAAGGAGTGGGCCGACTTGCTTTTTACTTCGGTGTGCCTGCCTGGTTGATCCTGCGTATCGTCGCGGCCTGAAGGGCGGGGTCTTCAGTGGCTGAGGTTTCCCCACTTTTCCCCGGCGTACGACAAGGGCTCAAGTCCAAGCCTCTGGGAAAAACGGAGCGTGCATGGCGAAGTGGTCTCCTCTTTGTCGCCAAACTGGAGAGGCATCCTGCCATGCACGCGATCGAATTGTTGCAACTCGCCGGCCGCATCCTCCATGAGCAGCGCATGACAGGCGACACACCTTCAGTATCACGCATGCACAGTTGTCAACCACGACCAGCAAATCTGCTAGTGGTCACAAACATCGTCCGCATTCGGGTGCGATGATGGCTGCGCGCATTTTTTCGCCGGCCTAGCGATCCAGGAGCGCCCCGCTCCGCAAGCTCCCTCGCAAGCATCCGCAGATAGATCGCCGACGCCTTTAAATTTCGCGAAACCACGCGTCAACTCACCGTGAGCAACAGAATGACGAAATACCGCACGACCCTTTTTTCGGCGCTGATTTCGTCTGTCGCCAGCGCCTCCGCCATCACCGCCGTGCCTGAATGGCGCGTGGCGATGTCGGCATCTTCTTCCACGGTTTCACTGCCGCAACTACCGCCTGGTGCGTATTCGATATCGCCTCTTCCGGGGGAGCTTTCCGATAGCCCTTCGGCAACGCTGGGTTTCAACCTGACCCGCCCTGACGGCCGCACAGGGCTCTGGCAGGAGCTCGGCGGCGCATTGCTTCCGTTGGCCGAACTGAACCTCGTGGGTGCGGTGGGTCCCGGCAGAGTAGGGCCGGAAAGCCAGCATGTTTTTCGTCTCCTGGGCGATATCGACAGCAACGCACAGGATCAGCGCGTATTTGGCGCGCGTGCGGGCGAAGCGGTGCAAACGCTCGAAAATGTAAGTTGGGGTGTGTGGGCGGCCAACAGCAGTGGCAACCTTGAAATCGCGCGCGCTTACACGGATGGCGCGCTTGGCCCTGGCATTGGCGCCGACTGGGTCTTCCGCACCGACTTCGACTTTGTCGACTCGGTCAACTTTGCCCATCTACACGCGCTGCCGAACGGCAAAGTCCTGTTTGACACGACAGTGCGAGCACCCGCGGAACCCAACAGCTTTCGACAAGCGCTGGTGCGCTACACCCCTGGATTGGGCAATGCGCCCTGTGCGCTGGTGCAATCGAGTGCCGCGGCACTCGCTCCTGGCGTACTGGTCGGAGATTACTTTGCATCATTGCGCCGAGCCGCCAGCAGCCCGCGCGGCGAAATCTACGCCGCAGGTGGCTTGGCGACGCAAACGCCCAGCATCACCACGCGCCGCGGCATCTGGGAATTCTGCAGTGGCGCTCCGCAGATCAAGGCACTGAGCCAGTCCACTGGAGTGCTCGGGCCCAATATCCCCGGCAGCTCAGCCGCCATTTTCAACGAACTACTGCCGATCATTGCACCCACTACGCCCGGATCATTTTACTTTTCCGGCGAGGGCAGCAATCCTGCCTTCAAGGGAATTTTTCACCACAGCAACGGCCAAAACCGGCCGGTTTTGATAAACGACGTGCAGGGCGTCCTGGGTCCCGGCATCGCCGGGTTCACGTTCGATCAGGTCATTGATTTCCACCCGCTCTCAGCCGGGCGCTTCGGCGTCGTCTACGCCTTCATTCGCAACCCGGCAACCGGCACCGAGCGCACTGGACTTTGGCGACTGCGTCCTGACGCGACCGCTGAACCGATCTTGATTGTTGGCGACGCCGGCGTCTATGCCCCGGCACCAGGGCGACTGTGGGAGGGGGTTTCCGCTTTCAATGTGCTGGAAAACGGTGTCGTTCTGGCGATTGCATCGACTTCGACGCCACCATCAACGCTGCGCCGCTTGGGAGTTTGGCGTTTCCGTACTGGACGTGCGCCGGAAGAGATTTTGAAAGCTGGAGATCTGGTGCGTTATCCCACGGCTACCGGCGTGCAAATGCGCGCCGTGCGCGGCGTGTCCGACAATTTTGTCGGCAGCGCTTCTGCCGGCCTGCAAAATTATGCTGGGGAAGACTCCTGGGTCAGTGCCAGCGGCAGCGTCCTCGTCGAAGTGGAGCTCGAAGGCATGGAAGGCTTGATCTATCCGACACGCTACGTGCGTGCGCAGGTTTCCGATTTGAGCGTGTTGCTCGAGGATGGGTTCGAGTGAGCATGAGCAAGCGCAACACCCGCTCAGCGCTAACCCTGTTTCGTTGGCGCTCAACAGCCGCACAAAGTTCAGATCACGCTGGAAAATGGGTCGCCATTTAGTGTGTGGCAATCAAATCCCCGACCTGTAATGACCCCGTGTTCGTGTATGGACGCCGTGTACTGACCGCGTGCACTCCTGAAACGTGCACTCCTGAAACACCGCTTCGACGCCGACTGAAGACGTACGCGAAATCTGCAACGCGCCTTCGAGCAAAGGCGCATAGCGCGCTGCCTCCAGCGCGATGATGGTCTGACGCGTTACGCCCGCTGACCAGGACAACGCTTTATGACTCAATCTCCCGGTGCAGAGCGGAGCTGGTCATTGCCATTGGGATCACCAGCGGGTGTGCGCCTGAGTCAGCGCGATTTGGCGCTGACACTCGCTTAGCCTCTGCCGCGCGATTCAACGGGCCTCAACGTGGGGCGGCTGGCTTGCTGGCGAGTACTCGATGATGATGTCGCTGATGCCGATTTGGCCTGCGGGCGAAGACCAGGAACGGGTGCTTGCCGTGCGTTTCAGTCGCACGTCACCATGCCCCGCGTTCATCACTTGAACAGGGGCGGATTGGATAGCCAGACGGACTGCCGAAGCGCGAAGCGCACCGCCTTCCAACGCATCGGAAGAAAGCCGTCGTCTCGAGTGATCGGCAGAAGAGTTGAGCGACGCGCTGCCTAGCGTCAAAGTTTGATCTGCCCACACCAGACGAGCACCGGGCGCGACATAGTGAACACGTGCGCGCAGTTTGGGCGGCGTCTGCAGCGCTGGATCAAAATCGAATATCCATGCACCGGATGCGCCAAGAGCCTCGAACTCGATGCCGTTCTCCGTGCTGCGCAAATGAATTGCGCTGGTCTCATCGACACCAATGCCCCAGCGCGAGCCGCTGTCATGCAGTAGTTGCAGCAAACGCAATTCGCGCGCTCGCTCGGAGAAGTGCGTGTCGAAGACCCAGCCCGCTTCCAGCGCCAGACCGCCCAAGGGCCAATAGGTCAGGTCGCTTTCATCTTGTCCGGGCAGGCAGCGCAGTGCGCGCGTGCAGCCCGGCTCTGGCGGTGTGGCTGCTATCGCGCCGCTTACCAGCGCGCGTTCGGTTTCGCCATTACTGAGCATCGCGAGCCCCGATTGCACAGCGGTACCGGCACTGGTGCCGCCGACGACGATGTCGCCGCGCGCATACAGCGTGCGCAATTTCTTCAGCCAGGCGTTGGGCTGATCCTTGCTGTCGAAAAACGCCTGGCGCAGACGCCATTGGTCGCCGCCGGAGAAGAACACGCCTTGCATGCGATCGGCCATGCCGAGCAGGGCGTCGGGGTTTCTGCAGGCAGCCAGTTGTGCTGCAACGAGATCCGGAAATACCGCCTCGCGTGCCGGTAACGCGAGTATTTCCAGGCGCAGATCGGCGAGCGCATCACAACCCTTGCCAGCGTGGACAGCTGCTGCGAGCGCGGCATCCAGCGGCCACCATACCGGCTCGGCTCCTGCTTCACGCAATGCACTCAAGTAAAAATCGACCGGGTCAAAGGTGTCGTTTGAAGAGGCGGTAACCACCGCGATCAACGGTTTACGCCCCTGCGAACGTTGCGCCGCGGCGGCGACAAATGCGCGCAAAATGGCAACGCCCTCGCTGCGTTTGCTGTGATCGAGGCTGGCAATTTCGCGTAAGCGCCGATCGGCGCTGGGCGCTGGCAGTTCAAGCGCGGCGAGAATAGCGCTGCGCTCGCTATCCAACAGGTTGCGCCACGGTCGCGGCGTCTTGTCGTTGCGGCAGGTACCCAGGCGACCGGGCTCTGCGCGCGTGCAGAGGCTGTCGAACACATCGAACATCGCATCGGCATCGATTTCACGATTGCCGTTCTTGCGCAAAGCTTCGGTCAGCAGCGCGCGCACGCTCTCGAGCCTGGGCGCACGTTCGCCTTTCAGCCACAGTTTTGGAGACAGTGCGTGCGCCATGGCGGCATCGTCGATCCGATAGCGTGGCGTACCACGCGCGCCACGGAAAGACGACGGCGTGCTGTCGCAGTCACTCAACGTCAGACTGGAGCAGATATGCATTGCACCACCCGCCAGAAACATCTCGCGTGGATGCGCGCGCGTAACGGAAAGGCACAGCAGCAAGACGACGAACGCAAGAATTCGGATCACGATACGGCCTCAGAGTGCGGAAATGAGTGGCGGAGTAAACCTACTGCGACTCTACGCCGTGTTTCGGGCAGCGACCGTAACGGCTAGCAGGTCGAAGTTGCAAGCAGCCACTTGACACGTACGCGAGTTCAGTTGTATCAATCGCTTACTTGGAATGTCGGCTGCCATGACCAAACCGCGCAACTACATCCGTCACCTTGGCCGGGTTTTTTACCTGAGCGAGTGGTGGGACGAATAGTTCCTCTGAGCTGACCTAGGGCCGCGCCGCGGCCCGTGTTGCGTCGTGTGTTTTCGGCGCCAATCGACTCTATTCATATCGTGACGTCTTCGGGCGTTCACGTCCATGACCTGTCCAGGGGATACTCATGTTGCTCTCTAAACCGCTTGCCGTCGCTGTGGCGATGGCGCTCAGTACTGCCGCATTCGCTCAGTCGCCAGCCAATGCGGACGCTACCTCATCCGACCAGAACGAAACGCCTGAGGCGCTCGAAACCTTGGTGGTAACCGGATCCAACCTTAAAGGTGTAGATCTCGCCGAGTCGCAACCGGTGGTGGTCTTCAGCGCTGAAGACATCAAAGAATCGGGTGCGCAATCGGTCACCGATCTGATCTCCCAGTTGTCGGAAACGGGCGGCGGAACCGGAAATTTCAGCACCGCGACGAGCGGCGCCAAGCAGGCCGATTCACCCGCCGGATCGGCGGGTATCTCTCTGCGTGGCTTGGGCACTGCGTCAACGCTGACGCTGATCAACGGTCGCCGCATCGCCTCGGCCTCGTTTGCCAACAGTTCGCAAAACTTCGTCGACGTGAACATGATTCCGCTGTCGGCGATCGACCGCGTCGAAATTTTGACGACGGGTGCATCGGCGATTTATGGCGCGGATGCGGTGGCTGGTGTCGTCAATTTTGTTCTGCGCGAAGATTTCGATGGCATCCAGGGCAGCCTCAGCCACGGTGAGTCGGAAGCGTCCAGCAACGATGCACGCAGCACCGCCAATTTCGTTTGGGGCAAGAGCAGCGACACAGGCCACGCTTTGATCGTGGCGGACGTGTATCAGCGCGCCGCACTCTACGATCGCGATCGCGCCAGTACGTCGATCCAGCAGCCCAACCGTTCACAGCAGGGCATCTATCCCAGTTTCAGCAACGAATTCGATGACTACTTCGAGTTGGTGGAACGCAGCTGCCCGGATGCGCAGCGCCACGATGACAGTCCGTTACCTGCCGGTGACTTCGGTGAGTACTGCGAGTTCAATCGCAATCAGTTCACCGCTACCGATCCGGCGTCGCGTCGCATTGGCGTACTGGGCTCGTTTGGATACAGCTTTTCGGATTCCTTGGAATGGTTTGCCGACGTCTCATTGGGGCGCAGTGAATCGAGCGCGAACAGTGAGCCGGCGCCCTGGGATGAACTGCTCGATCCGAATCATCCGAACTTGCCTGCCGAACTGCGCGCACGCTTCGAGTTCGACCCTGCCGAAGAGGGTTTGTTGGCGTTCGGGCGTTTCGTGGCGCCGCGCACTGTGGATGTCGATACCGATGCCGCACGCGTGCTTTCCGGATTGCGTGGCGAGATCGGCGATTGGAATTGGGAGTCAGCGTTCAGTGCCGCGCGGTCTGAATCCGAGCAGGTAGCGTCGGCAGGTATCTACAACGTCGAACGTTTTCGCGCGGCGCTGTTCGGCGAACTCTGCGCCGATGGCAGCACAAGCTGCAGCCCAGGCAGCGGCGGGCTTTACTACAATCCGTTCGGCGGCGCGGTGAATAACTCTCCCGAGTTGCTGGCCTTGCTCGCTGAGCGCGTACCGCGCGCCGGCGAGAGCAAGCTGTATAGCTGGGATGCCAAGTTTGATGGTGCGCTGGGGCAGATCGGCGACCGGGATGTGCAATGGGCGTTTGGTGTCGAAGCTCGGCGCGAAGAAATCCAGGACAGCCCGTCGCCACTGGCTACCGCAGACGAAGACGGCAACGTGCCCGTTTATGGATTTGGCTCAACTGCGGCGTCTGCCGATCGCAATTCCGAGGCATTGTTCGTCGAATCCTTACTGCCCTTGGCCGACACCCTGGATCTGCGGCTCGCCGGCCGCTACGACCACTACTCCGACTTTGGTGGCGACTTCAATCCGGCGGTCAGTCTGCGCTGGCAGCCGAACGATGTGTATCTGGTACGCAGCGGTTGGAACTCGTCGTTCCGAGCGCCGTCACTGGCGCAGGTGGGAGCGGGCACGACCCTGAGCTCGGGGCGTCTGCCCTGTGCTCCGGGCAGCGAATTCGCGACGACCTTGTGTGGTGGACGCACCACCGACCAGGGCTACAACTCCGAGGTCTACGGCAATCCAGATCTCGCCGCCGAATCAGCGAAGGCCTGGTACCTGGGTTCGGTGTTCAACCTGGGCGAAGACACCACTTTGTCGGTGGACTACTGGAACTTCAAACAGAACGACCTCGTCGATATCGATCCTCTGGATCTGTTCCGCCGCGCCCTGCTCGATCCCTCCCTGGTCTACGCTCGCGACGCATTGCCGCGCGGTCAGGTCGGCATTGAAACCCGTAATGGCACCATCAACAGCCGCTTGAGCTTTGTGCAATTGCAGTTGACCAATGTGGGCGAGCAGAACACCGACGGTCTGGACATCTCGCTCACGCACGATTGGGATGCGGGCACAGCAGGCGAGTTCCGCTTCTATACCGACGCCACCTGGACGCGATCCTTCGAGCGCTCGGAAAGCTGCGATGCGCAGGCGCCCAGTACGCGACGCGGAGCTGGCGCATGCATCAATGGTCAGCGCCTGGTCGATCGTACCGGTGAGTTTCGCTATCCCGAGTGGCTGGCGACCGCAGGTGTACGCTGGCGTTACGGCGACTTCAGCACGCGTTTGGCAGCTGACTACACCGATTCGTACTACGACGATGATCAGCGTGCTGGTGTGCCGGCTGGCCGCAAAGTGGCCTCGTGGACCGTGCTCGACTTGAACGTCGGTTGGTCGCCCAGCGACGCGCATTACGTCGCGCTGGGTGTGCGCAATCTGTTCGACCGCGATCCGCCATCGGCGCTGGGTTCGGGCGCAGGCGTGGATCTGTTCCATCATAGTTCGATGGGAAGGTTCTACACGATGAGCTACGAATACCGCTATTGATCGTTGCCACTTGATGTTGCCGTATCCGATCCTGCACGGGTCGGATACGCGCAGCAGGATTGCGCGACTTCTTCGATTGCCTGCCGTGTTGGCGTGCCTGTTGCTCCCTTGTCCGGATTCCCCATGAACCAGCCCATGCGTCGTCGCGATCCCAATACTTTGCTGATTCTGTTCGGGGTGGCAGTTCTATTTGCTTTGATTATTCCCTTCGTGCCGTCGGGTTCGTTTCTTAACGATGTGCCGATCTCGTTGGAGAGCTTTCGCTATGACCCGTCACCCTCGGCGTTGACGCTGTTTTCCTATGGCGAGCATCGCGGCTTTTTGAATTTCTTGTTCGAAGGCTTCACCTCTGGCGGCCGTAACGGCGCGGCGGTCGGTGTGATTGCCTTGGTGCTGCTCATCGGCGGTGCCTTCGCGATCATCAATGCCACCGGCGCCATCGACCGTGGCCTGAAGCGGCTCGTGGCGAAAACCGGGCACCGTCCCTCATTGCTGCTGGCGTGCTTGTTCGTGGCATTTTCGCTGGGCGGCGCGGTGTTCGGCATGGGCGAGGAAACCATCGCCTTTCTTGCGCTGCTATTGCCATTGATCGATCGGCTTGGTGTACCAAGGCCGTGTGCCGTGATGGCGACCTATCTGGCCAGCCAGATTGGCTTCGCCACCTCGTGGATGAACCCCTTCAGCGTGGTGATTGCGCAAGGTATCGCCGAATTGCCGCCGCTATCGGGCGCGCCGTTCCGCATCTCGATGTGGGCGACATTTACCACGGTCGGTGTCCTGTTTACGGTCTATTACGCACGCAAGCATCGCCTTGAACCCCAATCCTCAGCCACCGATGACCTGGTCGTCGACACACCGATGAATTGGGCGGACAACACGATCTTCCTGCTGGTGCTGGCGACCGTGGTCTGGATCGTCTGGGGCGTGATGGTGAAAAGTTACTATCTGCCCGAGATTGCCACGCAGTTCTTTACTCTGGGTCTGGCGGTGGGCGTCATCGCTTGCATTGACCGACGTCTCACGGCCAACGGCGTAGCCGACAGTTTCATTGAGGGCGCGCGTCAGATGGTGCCCGTCGCCATGGTGATCGCTGCCGCGAAGGGTTTGGTGTGGCTACTCGGTGGTGCCGATGTGCATCAGCCTTCGGTGCTCAACACTTTGCTGTACGCCATGGGTAACGGCTTGAATGGTTGGCCCGAACACGCCGCGGCTCAGGGCATGCTGGCGACACAGCTGATCTTCAATATTTTCATCACATCGGGTTCGGCGCAGGCCGCGGTGACGATGCCCTTGATGTCGGGGCTTGCAGACCTGGTTCTGGTAAGTCGGCAAGTCGCGGTGCTGGCGTTTCAACTGGGCGATGGGCTGACGCACTTGGTAATACCCACTTCCGCGGTGATGATGGGCGCGATCGGTGTGGCCGGTTTGAGTTGGAGCGAATGGGTGCGTTGGATATGGCGATTCGAGTTGCTGCTGATTGCCATGGCGTCGGCCTTCGTTGCGTTGGCAGTGGCCATTGGCTATGTCTGAGAAAATGCAGGACCGAAGCTCATTGTTGCTGATACGCAATGCACGCAGATACGCACCCGAGTACATCGGCGTCGGCGACATTCTGATCGGTGGCGGGCGAATTTTATCGTTGCAATCCGGCATTGAGCCTGGGCACGGTGTGCCTTGTCGCGTCATCGCCGCCGAGGGGCAGTTGGCCGTACCGGGCTTCGTTGACTCGTTGGCTCATATCTCCGGTGGCGGCGGCGAAGGCGGATTCGCTTCTCGAACGATCGCGCTGTTGCCATCCCAGGCATTCGCTGCGGGGGTGACCACGATGATGGGCGCGCTCGGCACCGATGATGTGACGCGCAGCCACGCCGATCTGTTGGCGAGCGCACGCGCTCTCAACGCGCATGGGCTCAGTGTCTATGCGTTGACCGGTTCCTATCGGGTGCCGGTGCGTACGCTCACCGGCAGCGTGCGCGACGACCTGGTGCTGATCCCGGATTTCATTGGCGTCGGTGAACTGGCCATTGCCGATCACCGCGGTTCGCAGCCAAGCGTGGAGGAACTTGCACGAATCGCCTCCGATGCGCGGGTGGGAGGATTGTTGGCGGGCAAGGGCGGCGTGGTCCTGGTACACGTTGGCGATGCCGCGGACGGTCTGGATTCCATCGATCTGGCAAGCCAGCGATATCCCGTACCGATGCGGCAATGGCACCCCACCCATATCAACAGACAGCGTGCGCTCTTGCTGCAGGGCATCGATTGGGCGCGGCGTGGCGGCAGTGTAGATCTGACCACGAGCACCACTCCGGAATGCATTGCTTCGGGAGAGGTGCCAGCAGCCCAGGCGTTGGCCGAATTGCTCGCCGCGGGCGTGGCGATCGAGCGCATCAGTATGAGCTCGGATGGTCAGGCCAGCCTGCCCAATTTCGATGCGCATGGCACGCTGCTCAGTATGGGCGTGGCGTCGCTGTCCAGTCTGAGTGAGGCGATGTTCGACGCGGTTCGTCATCATGGAGTGCCGTTTGAAAGCGCATTGCGCGCCATAACGGCGAGTCCCGCGGGCATCTGGGGATTGAAGCGCAAGGGTGTTCTGAGCGCTGGCGCCGACGCCGATGTAGTGCTGCTCGATCCGGACACCCTGATGCCGTTGACTACCATTGCGCGCGGAAGATTGCAGACGCCGATCCTGTGAAGTGATTGAGCTCGGAGGTGAATGGCATTCGTTCTAGCACTGGCAAGCAATGCGGTGATTTGCGCTGATCCTCGGCCGCAGCGGCAACAGCAGCATCGGCACATGAGTGACTTCGTATTTAGCAAATCTTGTATGACAGGGTACAATTATCAAGCGCAAACTTGCTGCTGCGGATGCAGTACCGATGCTGGATTCTTGATCGGTCGCGATCGTTTTGGAGATGCAAGCGCTCCTCGAACTGGCGCAAAACACCTTCGCGCCTTCAAGCATCCTGGTCAAGGCATCACGGCGGCCACTGAAACACCTCTTCGACGCCTACCGAAAACGCCCAAGAAAAGGGGTCGCCATTTAAACGCTGACCCCGTTTACTGACCCCGTTTATACGCCGTGTCTACGCGGCCGACCGGGAACACCTATGCCAGCGCGGCGGCCCCACTTTGATTCGATGGCTCGCTGGAAATTGTTCGTACCGAGGGTATAAAACACAGGTCAGTGAATATTTCCAGCGAAACTATTTTCCAGTGATCAACTTGCCGATACGAACATGTTCGTCAATAACTTTCATAGGTAAATTGCGAGCACCCATTTGATCAGCATCGTCAAAACCACCGGGCCACAAATAGCCAATAATCCCAACAATGTCCGGATCTGACTTCGCCACATTATAATATCTTGAAGCGACCGCCTTCATACGTCGCGGCAAATATCCGGCTTCACCATAAAATGGGAGCCATTGGGCGTCCATAACCAGCAAAAGTTTTTGTCCCGGACGAGAGCGTTTCGATTTCAGCAGCGCTAGCTCGCTATTGTATTCAGGATCGGTATCCGGCGTTGCTACGGCATAGCGATCGAAGCCGATCCAATCAATGGACAACGGAACTTGAAGGCGGCGAATGCCATGCGGAGCTTCAATGATTGCGGTTGGGACAGAAGCAAAAGACGCCTTAATGGCATCTGCTGCTGTTTTTAGCTCTGTAAACGTGATGCCGTTCCATACGGGTTCATCCGCCACATAGAATGCCGCGATCGCCGAAATATTTTGCGACAGGTTGTTGTTGCCTACGAAGCGCTGCCAGCGCGCCTGATACTGTGGATGGAGATCAAAATTCATTCCGCTGCCTTGAGTGGCATCGGGGTTTCCAACGAAGAAAATTGCTTGTACCGACAGGAGCGCCTTCAAGTCATTTTTTGACATCAGCTGAAGTCGATCTACGATATTTTCGCTCGGATCGAACACGCACATCTGGGCGACGTTGGAGAATGACGCGACCTCGGTGACGTAGTTTCTTCGGTCAACGGCATCGGCCGGATCATCAATCCCGCAATCAACCAACGCATAGCCGAAGTATTGTAGCGAACCGTTCTTGGACGCTGGGACTGCGACAGAACTTGAGCTTGCGGTCCCGAAGCCTGTTAGGAATATGGTTGTTAGCGCGACCATGCTTAGCATGCTCCGCAGCATAATAGCTCTCACATTAGCGCTATCGTTAGATGATGTTGTCTTATTAGCCATAGCAATAAAGTCTCGTGGACAAATTCTACAGTAAACTTACGGGCAGGAGCCGCAGAGCAGGAGTCTGGCCCACCTTAGTAGCACCAGCCGGCCTCGGCGAATGCTACTTTGATACACCCCTGTATACGTGCGCCGCAACGCCATCTATTCATCGCGAAGCTTGATTTCGGTCCGCTGCCAACTCTCGTACTCGTCGAACGACGAGATGATCCAGCGTTCGTCTTCGTGCAAGCGGACCTCATAGCCGATTCCGCGGCCGATGCCCTTGTGCAGGAATATTGCGCACCTGTCGTCCGTCACGCGAATAAATTCTGGACGGAGAAACGCGATCTCCTGCGGGAAATCCTTGACGCCTGGCGTCCAAATTCCATGGCGTAGGACGGCGTGGCCAGCGATGTGACGGGCTGCGATCAACTTGATGCCGGCCGCGATGATTGTGCGATAGTCATCGTCGCTGTCGGTGAGCAGCCGGTCACGCGCCGAACTCGCACTTGCGGCGCGCTCTGCCAGATACGGTGCCCAATGCTCTAGCTCCGACCGCTCTTTTGGCGACATGTCGCGCAGAACGGGAATGCGCATTTGGGCCTCGTCGTGAGCGCTTCGATATTGCGCGATGCGCTCGTCGCGAACCGCCGGTAGCAGATTGCGCCATTCGGTCAGCGCATTCGCATCAGGCCTCAGCATGAACTCGAAGTATTCGTCTATCTCATCATTGCTGACGAGCTGATTGTGCAACAGCACCGCGGCGGTGTCCGCAAAAGCGCTCGACCCATCAGTTTCAACGCTTATCCGAGCACCGTCATTCGCCCGGACGAGACCCGCCACCAGCAACGCGCACAGCACGGACCCTGGTCTCATCATGTTGCTCACTCCAACTAGCCCACCGGATTCATCGCGCTCAATCCCGCTGCGATGTGCGTACGATACCCGGAAAGGAATTCTGGTCCAGGCCAGAAGCGCCATAGTTCAAAGCGAGTCGAGCGCCCTTCCGTGCTCGCCTTTCGCGCCCGACTCAGAACGCATGGGCCAGCGCGCACTGCGAAATGGTTCACTGACCACAGGCAATGCATCGAGACGGTTCTCGGACGAATGTAGGAGGCCTGGTCAGGCCGACCGTCGCGATCGGGATCAACGCGAAGATCGGCGTAGCGGGTGCATCGGTCGCGCCTTGCTGCGCTCCCACAGATGCGCAGCATTCGGCGCACACTTGGCTTTGTGTCGTTAATGGTGCCTCGACACGCCGCGCTTTGCCCCAACACGGCCTGGCGTTCGGCAACCGCTGCATTATTTCGCCCAATCCAGTGAACACCGACTCGCGTCAGTGCATTGACGCGGCAACTTGCACTCCGCCCGAAACTTCAGTTCTCAAATCCGTTTGCGAATAGCGGAACGGTTATCGCCCCGATATCGAGCACCGTGACGGCGACCGGCACCGTGGTCAGGCCGGTCGCACTCACGGAAACGGTGGCGCTATCGTCGATGGAGTCGAGATCGCCTGCCGCCCCGAAGCGCACAGCCTGCGGTCGCATCCAGTTGGTCGGCGTGAAGTTCAGCGTAGCGCCTGCAAGCACGTTGACGTCGGTATCGCCGGCGCTGCGTGCAATGGTAACCGTGACGTCGACGAGCGGTGCCGTTGCGAGGCTGACGGTTGTTACTGCCTCACCTTGCTCATCCACACGCAGGTTCTGATTGGCCACCACCAGGGCCTGGCCGCTGGAATTGAACACCGCACGATAGATGTCGTTGGTGGAGGTGCCGGTGTAATACAGCGCGCCGTCGGGACCGCCGGCGACATCCACTTGTGTGGCGATGCCGGTGGCCCAGTAGTCGACGCTGAGCACTGCGTTGCTGCCCGGGTCGATGCGCGCCCGCATGATGCGCCCGGAGTTGCAGTCACCATAAAAGAAATTGCCGCGGTAGTCGGCCGCGGCGGCCGTGCCATCGTAGAACCCGCCGCCGGTCAGGCACCCGCCTTGGTCGAGCGTGGCGGCTTGGCCGCCAGCGCTGCTGGCATTGGGTCCGAGCTGCTGCGCGGTGAACGTGGTTACGGTCGGGACCGACGCGACGTAAAGGTTGCTCTGATTGAACGACACATCACTGACGCCCGCGATGGTCAGGTTGCCACCAACGCGGAATCTGTGCGCGGTGCTGGTGGTGAAGGTCGCGACGTTGCCGCTACGTGTGGCCACAGTCACCGAACGTGGATCGCTGTCATTGGTGCGGTAGACGATCTTGGGAGTGATGTAGCCGGCCGGCTGGTTGTTCTCGAAGTTGTTGTAGCCTGCGTGGTCGCCCGAGCCGACGACGAATACCTGCTCGTAGCCATCGCCCACGACGTTCAGCCAGATCTGTCCGGTCGACGGCTGGATCTGCATAGTGAAGGGATTGCGGAATCCGCGCGCGAAGATGAAGTCGTTGTTCGCGCCGACGCCGTCGTCGAATGGGTTCGCCGCTGGCAGCATTCCGTCGCGGTTGGCGCGGCCTACTTTGGCGGCGAGCGAGGTCAGATCGTCATCGACACCGGTGCCGCTGCCCAGATCGCCGATCGCCCAGTACAGTTTGCCGTCGCCGGCAAAACCGATACCGCCGCCGTTGTGGTTGCCGCCGCCGGTCGGCAGTCCGTTGCGGACTACTGTGCGGGCACTACCGATATTGGTCGAAGCGTCGTAGCGAATGATCTGCTGCTCACTGGTGCTGACCGAGACGAAGAAATACACGTAGTGATTACGCGCGAAGTCCGGATCGAAGGCCATGCCGATGAGACCGCACTCGCCGCCGCTGTGGATCGGCGTCATGGTGGCGAAGGTCGACCACACTGGCGAGGCCGTGGTGAGCGCGCCGCTGAGAATGCGTGCCCGACCATTCTTCTCCAGCACGAACAACCGATCGCTACCATCAGGCGCCCAAGCTAGCCCAGTGTGCAGTTTTCCGGAGGTGTCGTTCGGCGTGTTGCGGTTCACCGAGAACACCGACTCGGTCCAGTTCGGATCGCTGAGCGCAGCGGCAACCGGCAGACTGCCGCCCAAGGCGGTGCACAACACAAGTGCGTTGATGGCGCGCATCGCAGACCACTCCATGACCAGGGACTGCGCGACCATAGCCCGGACGAAAACGGGGTTTAGTGAGCCATTCCCCAAATCATGGCGGCCAAATAGTCGCGGAGTCACTGGCAGACCTGTCGGAGACGTTTAGCGCGCCAGAGGGTCGCGGCACGCCATTGGAGCGCACCAGGATTCCATGGATGGAGGAAGTACGAAACCATGGATGGCCGACGGTTGGGAAACGCAGGAGCAGTTTCCTGGGACCGCGTCTGAAACGGCAGCCTGGGGCGCGATTTGTTTCGATCGCTTCGTCGCCGGTCGCGGCTGGGTCCGCTGCTGCAGGCAGGTGTGCGTGGCGCGCGCTCCATGTCGGTATTCGCCACCAAAAAACGTCGTTAGAAATTGGATCAATAAGATTAACCCAGGAGCAGTGATGAAAACACCGATGCGCAAAACTAAGCCTTGCTCCCGCCAGCGCTTATTCAACACTCGTCGCACTACTGGCGTGCGGCTCGTTGCCGCAGTCGGCCTGTGGCTGGGCCTGAGTCTGGCGTGCGCAGCCCAAAGCCCAAGGACTACCCCCGACGACGCCACTGCGCTGGCAGCACCTTTCGATATACGCGCGCCGTACTGGTCGCTTCCGAACTTCAGGCTCGACAACCCCAACAACGATCCGCAACTCGGTGAAGGCGCCTCAGGTCAGTGGTTCGGTTCCGCCATCGCGTTGGATGGCGACACCCTCGCCGTAGGGGCACTCGGCGGCTGGAACGAACTGGGCGAGCCGACCGGTGCGGTCTACATCTATAGTCGAGTCGGTAACGAATGGGTACGTCAGACCAAGCTGTTGGCTCCGGACGCACGCAGCTATGACCTGTTTGGTGCCCAGCTCGCACTTGAAGGCGACACGCTGGTTGTGGGCGCACCGGACTATTCGCGTGCGCCACTCTTTTACCAAGGCGCGGCGTATGTGTTCGTGCGTGATGCGAGCGGCTGGCACTACCAACAAACTTTGCTGGAAAGTACGCCGCAGCGGGACGGACATTTCGGCGCGGCCATCGCGCTGAAGCAGAACACCTTGGCGATCTCTTCGAATTTTCGCGAGCTCGGCAGTGTGCCCGATGCCGGCGCGGTTTACCTGTTCGGGCGCAGCGGCAATCAGTGGCAGGTCCAGCAGGAAATCACCGCGCCGGTTCCCGTTCAGAACGGCCAGTTCGGCTCCTCGCTATTGTTGTTGGACAACGATTTGTTCGTAGGCGCCAACGGCGAGGGATTTCAGGCCGGCGCGGCCTATGTTTTTGCGCGCGTGAACAAAGTGTGGATGCCGCGGCAACGCCTGGTGCCGCTGGTCTCCGGCACCTTGGACCTGTTCGGTACGCAAATCGCGGGTAACGCCAATCGCGTGCTGATCTCCAGCCCCGCGCACCTGGGTGGTGGCAGCGAACCCGGCAAGGTAATCGAATGGCAACGCGTGGCAGGCCAATGGATCCAGGGACAGACGCTGATGGGGACCATCGTGCCGGACCTGAAAAACTTTGGACTCTGCCTCGATTACCGTGATGGTCGATGGCTGATTGGATCGACGCTGATGATACCTGCGCCTTCCATAGTGGGCGTTGAACTGTTCGAGTACAAAGACGTCGCGGGCACGCTAACCGGCACGCGACAGATCAGTTTTCCCGTTGCGGACAACGACGGTTACGGCTTGCGTAGTCTGACATCCAGCGTGGATCAGGTGCTGCTTGGCCTGCCGAGCAGCTTTGCGTTTCCGCACGTCTCGGCGGGCGAAGTGCGCATTTACAATGAGGTAGCACAGGGCGCTGACGCACAGTTGACGTTGAACAACGGCAGTACCGCGACCGGCGAAAATTTCGGTGCGGCAATCGCGGTCAACAGTGAATGGTTGCTGGTGGGTACGCCCTATGAGCGGCGCCAATCGGCCGCGGCCGGCACGGTATTCGCGTACCCACGTGCGACGTTGGATCAAGGGCCGCCGCTTGCGCTGTCAGCCAACGACGCTGCACCAGGAGATTACTTTGGTTCGGCGCTTGCTTGGAGTAACGGCATCTTTGTGATCGGCGCACCAGGCAATGCCGGTGCGGTCTATCACTTTGTGCTGGTGGGTTTTAACTGGACGCAAACCGCCAAGTGGCCAGCACCGCCCTCAGCGCAGCGCTCGTCCTTCGGCAGGGTGATTGCTGCCGATGCCAATCGAGTGGTGGTAGGCGCAGAGAACGAAAACATTCCTGGCGGCACCGGATCGGGCGTCGCGTATGTGTACGAACGCAGCGCTACCAGCTGGCAAGCCCCAGTGCGCCTGCAGGTGAGCGACGCAGCAACTGAGTCGGGTATCGGCAAAGCCGTCGCGATCGATCAAGACACCATCGTGCTCGGCGCCGTGCCCTTCATTATTGAAGACCCATTCGGGGCACCTGGACTGGGCGAAGGCGCTGCCTATGTTTTCGTCAGGACCGCGCAAGGTTGGACCGAGCAGGCCAAGCTACTCAGACCGCCCAGCGCTGTGGCCATCGGCCAGTTCGGCGCCGCAGTCGCGGTATTGGGCGACACGCTGTTTGTCGGCGCGCCGCGCATGCAGCAGGTCCACATATTCCAACGCCAAGGCGACGCCTGGTCCTGGGTGGAGATGCTGTCCGCTCCGCCAGGCGCAACGAATGGTTTCGGTTCGAAACTCAGCGTGACGAACGGCCAACTGTGGGTGGGTGCCGAAACCGATCTACGTGGCGATTACCAGAGCGGCAGCCTGCATCGCTTCCACGTTCGCGATGGACAATGGCGACTGCAGCAGTCTTTTGCGCCCGGCGGCCAACCACAGTACAGCCAGTATGCGACGAGCTTCGCAGCAGTTGGCAACGCGTTGTATGTCGGCGCGCCGGGAACCCAAGGATACTTGCCGAGTGTCTACCAAGCCGGTGCGGTGTTCGTGCATGAGTTGCCATTGTTCTTCGATAATTTTGAGCCATAGGGATTTCGGAAACGGCAAAGTCCGCGAAGGTGTCAGTGCCGTACAATCCGCCTCGTGTCTCTGACGCCATTGAGTGGGCGTTGCCCATTTGTATCGTCGCCGCCGCACGCTTCGAGCGGCCGCAGCAGGTCGATCAAGCTATTCGAACGAGTTGCTGAAGATGCGTTCGAATCGGGCCCGGTAGTACCCGTCGTAAAGATTTTGCACCAGATGATCGTAACCCTGCGGGCTCAGATGGAAGCAGTCGCGACCCAGACCCACACGGTCGCGCATCGCCGTCAGCGGGCTGGGCAGCGTCGGTTCACCGGGCAGGGGAAGTTGTCCTGGGGGAGTCAGGTCGATGCCGTACTTGTTTTGCATCAATCCGAAATGCCGGATATGAAAGATGCGCGGGTGCGCTTCGGCGATCTGCGCGTAGGTATCGATGAAATCGATGGCTGCTGCATTGAGTTGGGTTGGGCTCGGCTGCCCCAGGTCATTCCACAGTGGCGTACAGAAAAGCAGACCGATCAACCCGGTACGCGTATCGCGAAAATTCGGGTAGTCATAAAAGCTCAGCAGCACTTCGATGTCCGGCCGCTGGTTGAGAACAAAGGCGGTGATGATCTCCAGGTCGTCGAGAATGCGCTGCTTGAGCGCATCCACCTGCAGCGGCGGCATCGTGGTCGACCAGGCATCGAGAAAATCATTGCCGCCCGCCGTCAACTGCACGGTATCGATGCTCGGGTTGGCCTGCAACGCATCTGCGATCAGCTGCAGTCGCGCGGGCTCTTTCCATTGCGCCGCAGTGGTACCGCTCTCGGTGGTCGTTGCACCCAGCGCGGCGAACTGTCCGACATTGTTGCTGACGAAAACCACCTCGTGTGTGCCGTCCTGCCACATTTCTGCGGCCCAGCTGTCGCCGACAATCAATACCCGAGGCGTTTGCGCCTGTGCAGCCAGCGCCAGGCACAGGCACAGCGCTGCACTGGTGAGCTGCCAGCATCTTCGCATTGAGTAGTCTCCGCCCAGGTAGGCGCTGGAAGTTACCACTTACAAAACACTTTCGCTTTCGCCCGAAGGAGCGCACCCGGGCGCGAGCTCCCAACACTGCCGCAATACGGTTACTCGGGTAGCGCAAAAAAATGGTTCATGGCAAAGAGGCAAAGGGTTCAGAACCGTAGAATCCAGTTCAAAAATCTCGCTGACGCCATTCGCACCTTCCCGGCAAACGCGCGCTGACCGCCGCACACGCGTTGTGACGTGCCAGTCCCGTGTCGTAGCGCGCACCCCCATATTCACGGGGTGTCGCGACCGTGCGACGCGCCCCATTCTGGAAACGGATTCCGGAGATACGCGATGTCGCTACGTACACTGTTTCTCATGCTGCTTTTCGCCGGCAACGCGTTCGCGCAGTCCGCCGATCAGGAAGTGGTCAGCGTTATCGGCTCACCGGATCCTGTCGTTCCGGGCCAGAACATCACCTACACCGTGACCGTGCGCAACAATGGCCCAGATGCGGCGGTGAATGGCGGGCTCAACGTCAATCTCGGCGGCAGCCTGACGCATGTGTCGAATACTCCACCAGCCGGGTTCACCTGCTTCGTGGCCGGCGCGAACATGACCTGCAACACGCCTTCGTTCGCGTCCGGTGCCACGGTCATGATCACAATCGTCGTGCGCGTCGATGACAGCCTGCTCAACTTCCCGGACGGATCAATTACCAGCAATTTTTTTTCCATCTGGAACCACAATCGACCCGAACAATGGCAACAACATGAAGAGCGCGACGACGGCTTGGGACAGCCCGCAGTTCGACCTGACGATCGCGGTGAGTGATACGCCCGATCCGGTCGGCCCGAATCAGAACATCACCTTCAGCGCCCAGTTGTCACACTCCGGTCCGGACACGGCGACCAACATCAACGTCAATATGTTCAACAACGGGTCGCTGCGCTTCCAGTCAGTCAGCGCACCGGCCGGCTTCACCTGCACGCCGCTCGCGGTCGGTGCAGTGCCAACCCTGACTTGCTCCAAGCCGACGCTTGCGCCCGGCATCTACAATTTCACACTGGTCCTGTTCGCGGACGACGCCGTGCTCGGCCTCAACGATGGCACCGTATTCACCGGCTTCAGCGTCAACGGCACCGGCAACGACGTGAATACGAGCAACGACAGCGAGACCGAGTCCACCGCGTACGTGACACCGGATGCCGACGTCGCGATCACCGTCGCCGATTTTCCGGACCCGGCGGTGCTCGGCACGTCGATCGAGTATTTGGTCACGATCACGAACAACGGACCGGATGCCGCCCCGAACGCAAGGATGAACACGTTCAATTCGGGCACGCTTCGTTTTGAGCAGCTGGAAGCACCGGCCGGATTTTCGTGCACGCCGCCCGCGATCGGCGCGGCGCCAACGATGACCTGCCAGATCGCATCGCTCGCGTCGGGTGCCAGCGCCGAATTCATCGTCACGGTGCGTAGCGACGCCGCGTTGACCGGTCCATTGGGTGGCACCGTTTCGACAGCCTTCAACACCAACAGTGCGATAGCCGATCCGGTCGACGCGAATAGTTCCGAGACCGAGAATACACAGCTCATCCCGGTGTTGTTGTTCGCCAATGGATTTGAGTAGCGACGGGCGCGTTCATACATTCGGGCCCGCTTCCGGTCGGCGCACCCGACCGCGTTCCCCGATGATCCATGCTTCAGCGGATTCGAGGATGATTATGCGTGGCGCGCACAACCACGCCACCGTGGCCAACAGCGCCGCAAAGGTGAACACGCTGGCATAGGCCAGCAGCGGCAGCGCCCCGTGCAGCAGCGAAAACATCAGGCCGCCTGCGGCCAGTGCGGCGCTGGTGCATACAGCCGCACTCAGTTGCAACGCCGAAGCATAGGTTCCCTGTTGCTCTCGCGGTGCCAGTTTCAACGTCAGAACGCCGAGCATCGGCAGCGACAAACCGGTGCCGAGCCCGGCGATCGCCCATCCGATCAACAGCATTGCTTCGGGCAAGAGTTGCAGCACGGTCAAGCCCGACACGGCGATACCGATGCACAGCAACAGGCAACCGCGGCTGAGCCATGCTTGGCGCTTAGCGGCATCTGTCACGCGGGATTGAAGGTGACTGCCGATGCTCCAGCTCAGCGCACCACTGGTGAGGGCGAGTCCGGCGGCAGTGATCGACCAGCCGCGTTGCTGATTCAACCAGAGTGGGACAAAAGCTTCGCAAAGAAAAAAGGCCGACGCACTCAGGCCACGCAGCGCAATCACTGTGGGCAATCCCCGCGCCAGGCGCAAAGTCCCACTGGGCAACAAGCGACTGGCCGCCAGCGCGAGCGCGCCCAGCGTGATGACGACCACGATGCTCGCCCAACGGCCCGCATTCGAACTCAATGACAAGCAAACGCTGCTGAATGCGGCCAGCAATGCCCACGATAAAACACGACGCCGGGGCATGGACTTGGTGGCGGGTTGGTTGCTGCAATACACCGGCGGCAGAACCAAGGCCGCGGTAGGCAACAGCAGCACAAAGATGCCAAGAAACAACCAACGCCAGCCCAATTGCTCGACGATGTATCCCGAGATCGCCGGGCCGATCACTGCGGGCACCACCCAGGCCGACGAGAACATGGCAAACAATCGGGGATGCAACGCGAGTGGAAGCGCACGCGCCGTGGCCACGTAGAGCGCCACACTGAGTGCGCCTACGCCGAGCCCTTGAACGATGCGACCCAGGACCAGGACGTGCATCGATCCGGCCAACCCGGCGAGCAGCAGTCCAATTGCGAATAGCAACATACCACCAGCCATCGAGCGGAATGGGCCGTGACGATCACAGTCGACGTCCGACCACACCATGGCCACCACCGAGCCAGCCAAGGTGCTGGCAAAGGCGAGCGCGTAAAAGGTCATTCCATCCAGCGCGCTAGCGACCGCGGGCATGCCGGCTGCAACACCCATGGCCTCGAACGCCATCATCGAACAAAGGCCGATTGCGCCAACACTGATATTTCGCCAAGCGGGGGCAAACAGCGACGCGTTTGATTCTGAATCGACAGCGAGGTGCATAGCTTGTCTCGTTGATCACGGGTCACTAGCATGCAACCTCAAGTTCACTTGAGGTCAAGCGATGTCGAGCAATACCTGGTTGGGCGTGGGCGAGGCAGCGCGCCGCAGTGGAATCGCTGTGTCTACCTTGCATTTTTCCGAGGCACAGGGCTTGCTGTCGTCCGAGCGCAGCGCCGGCAACCAACGACGTTATCGTCGTGACGCGCTGCGCCGTATCGCCTTTGTCCGCGCCGCTCAGGCCGTTGGCATCAGCCTCGCCGAGATCGCCGAGGCGCTGCAACAGCTTCCCGAACAGCGCACCCCCACCAAGGCGGACTGGTCACGCCTGTCTTCGCGCTGGCGCGAGTCGCTCGATCAACGTATCGCCGATCTGCAGGCGCTGCGTGATGACCTGCAAGGGTGCATTGGCTGTGGCTGTCTCTCGCTGCGCGCCTGCCGTCTTTACAATCCTAAGGACACTCTGGGTGAGCGCGGCCCGGGTCCACAGCGTTTGGGCAGACGGGCACCGGAAAACCCGGCGCAGCGCAAACAGGAAACGGGTTAGTTTTTTCTGAGAACTCGCGTCGGAAGTTGAGACGTGGCGGCGGTCTCGATTGGATTTGAGAGTCGACTCAGCCGCATCGTGCATGATTCAATACAGCGCGAGCACTCCGGGAGGCGCCCAATGCGACGACTTTTGTTGTGCGTTCTTTGGTTGGCGAGCGGCACTGCGGCTGCATTGACTCCGGGCCTGGACGACATCGAACTGATCATGTTGCCGGCGCAGCCGCTGGAGCTGGAAACGCTGCGCGTACGCATTCCCGGATCGGTGTTCGACCAGACCGCGGCCACATTGCAGCGCGTGAGCATGCCAGGCGGCAATCGCATTGTGCTGGATCTGCAGTGCGTCGACGCCTGTATCAGCCTGCTGCCGCCGGAGATGCCGCCGCGCGACTTCGTGCTGGGTCAGTTTCCTGTCGGCGAATACACGCTGGAAGTCTTTCTCACCACCGCTGGGCAGGCCACCAGTGCGCCGCGGCTGCTCGCACGCAAGCCGGTGTCGGTGCTTGAACGCCCGACTACGCCGGGCGTACAGATGCCTTCAAATCGATTCGACTTCACTGATCTATGGTGGGACCGCAACGAATCGGGCTGGGGACTGAGCATCTACCAACGCCCCGATGCGACTTTGTTTGCTGCGTTTTATACCTACGATGCTGATCATGGCGCCGCGTTCTACACCGTGCAAGGCGGCCGCTGGATCGACTGCGCCACTTATGTTGCGCGACTCTATCGCAGCACCGGTTCGCCCGCACTCGGGCCCTATGATGCGCGCGACAAGAGCGTTACCGATGTCGGCCCGGTACAACTTCACTTCCAGTCGCTGGCAGACCGTAACTGTGCCGATGCGGGCGCGTACAGCAACGCTCGCTTCCGCTACACCATTGACGGCCACACCATCGACCGGCCGATTGCACGTTTCTTTACCCCGCGCGACTGAAGCGCCGTTGCGGTCTGAGTATTACGCTCAACCACAAAGCGTCGAAATATTGCTTTCAAAACGACTTCCGGCCAAGGCTCGCCGCCCACTCACAGCCGCATCAGAGTCCGAATCATCGCGACGATGAAGCATCGCGAATCTCTTCTGGGTTCGACCACGGCGGCCATTCCGCCGGATCGTCAGGCGCAGCGGAGGTAGACGCGCAATACGGCAGCGAAACCTGTCATCGCAGCCGAAGCAATCAGACCGAAGCATCTGCAAGTGGGTCACTACGGTCGCGCCGACGCAAAGATCCGGGCTTCATGGCTGAGGTTCCGCGCACAGGGCGGCGCCACCGCGCATGGTCGTTCGTGGGCCCGACCTGCGGTCGGGCGGTCACTTTCAAGCAGAGCACGCCGGCGCCCAGTGTCTGCTTCAAGGCAGTGCCATCCGGGCTGGTCCACGGGCGCGAACAGCCGCGGTCTTGCTATACCCCTTGCGCTGCCGGTGGTTCCACAGCGGTCGCGGCGGCTTCAGACTGCAGTCGGTCTGCTTCCGCTTTTCTGGCTGCTTCTTCCGCCGCTGCTTTCGCTTCAGCCTCTGCGCGCGCGCTGTCTTCCTTTGCTTTTCTGGCTGCCTCGGCTTCGGCCTCAGCTTGCACCTTGGCCGCATCTGTTAGGTCGGAGATGGCATGGGCAGCAGCGGCAGCGGCAACGGCGGCCGACTTCTGAGCCTCCGCCGCTGCTTGAGTTGCAGCAGCGAAGCTTCTCGCAAAGAACGCATTGGCATTCAAGGCGTCAATACCCGCATTGACATCGAGCTTCGCCACAGCGACATTGGCCTGCTCCAAACCACTGGTCAACGTGCAAGCACCGTGATACGTCACAACATCGCCGATCGCAGCTTCTACGGTGTATTCAGCCAGATCGGTTTTGCGCGTGGCATGAATTTTTTCAAGGATGTCGCTGCGTCTCGAGTTGATTCCTTGAGTGATGACGTGCGCCGCAAGATCGGCAAAGTAGTTCTGGTTGTATTCGGCTCGGGTGCCCGACGAGACGCCTGAAAGTGCTGCAAAGATTGAAGCGGTGGATGCCGCAGGCGCGATCGCTCCTGCGGCACCGAAAACGGTGGTCGCAGTGCCGGCCCAGAAATTGAAGCGGGATTGCTTCTTTTTCAGAGTCACCTTGTAGTTTTCGCACAATTCGTTCGAGGCCAGGATCAATCTATCCTGAAGACGATTTCGTTGGAGCGCGGTCGCGTCGAACACGCGCAATGCTTGATCGAACTTGTCGGCAAAATCTTCCCCAGACAGTCCTTTCCCGGAATATTTGCCTGCCGAAACAATGCGGATGATATCGATGGTCTCAATGGGCTGTTCGAACAATTCGTTTGCAGTGAATTTCGTCGTATCAGCTCGTTCTCTTTTTTGCTTCTGACGGGCGGAACCTTCATTTGATCCGGAGTTGGGTGTGAACGCGCAGCCGAGCATGGCAGCGCATAGCGCGATGAGCAGAATGTTCTTGAACATGATCTTCTCCAATTTGCGAATGAACGACGGACGCCATTGCAGGACAACTGCATCCAGCTGGGAACGCGCAGCATTCAACAGCCGCGCAGCAAGCGACTGGGTTGAAACTCAATCGAGAGGAGGTGAGGTCAGGTGCCGGTGACGCATGAAAGGACGCTCGGATTGCGCAGCCGACAACAAGCTGCAACGCAATGGCATCGAAACGGCAACGTTCACGGGGTTCCCTCCGTAATGGCGGCGAAGCCAGTTAACGGGAAAGAGCGGCCCACGCGATATTTGTCTCACTCAGCCTCTGGTAGCGGCCACTGCGGCCGCCCGTCCAGCTCGAATGCAGCGACGTCTGGTCAAGCAGGCTCATTTACGCAGACAGTCAAGCAGTGCGAGTGCGGCAGGCTTCAGGCGGAGCTGTCGGCCCGAATCATTGTTGAGGTTCCGCGCACCGCGCGGAGCCACCGCGCATGGTGCTCTGTGGGTTCGACCTGTGGTCGGACGCGTTTCCGCTTTTTTTCCCGCACGCAAATGGCGTCGCTTTCTGCGACGCCATTTGCGCAGTCAGCGCGGATCTATTGCTCGCAACCACTCTGCGGCGGATTGGCGCCTAGACCGCCATTACAGTCATCAAACCCTGGGCCACCATCCAGGACGTCTTGACCGTCGCCCCCATTCAAATCGTCATTGCCATCATCGCCGCTCAGCGTGTCGTGGCCTTCATTGCCGGACAGCACATCGTCTCCGCTCCCACCCTTGATTTGATCGTCGCCGGACTCGCCTTCGATATCATCGACACCGATGCCACCGCAGATGACATCGTTGCCACGATTGCCGCGAATGATGTCATTGCCGGCGCCGCCATGAATGACATCGTCGCCAGAGGTGCCCTGGATATTGGCATCGTCGAAATCGCTTCCAGAAATCGTCACCGGCAGCCCCTGACAAGTGGCCGGAACTGCGAGCACTGTCGCTTGCATACTCGCGAAAATTGCGCCGGCGATAAAGGTCTTCAGTACAACATTGCTGGTTTTCATGATCGTTCTCCGTGCTTGGGGTTGTTGAGCTCGATGCTCGGCAACCTCATTCGTGGATCGAACGTTGAATCTGACATCCGCGCATGATTCGCCTTCGCGCAGCGATTTCGTTCGGAGTCCGCGGCCGATGTACAAAGTTGAAGATGATCACCTGGGGAAGGTCTGAATAAGTCACCACTTCGCCTTCGCCACACTGCTTACTGCTTGCCAAACCCCCGCTCTCAACAGCGGAGCTGGTTAACCTGCGGTTTTTCGCCCCCTGACTCAGGGGGCTAGCGCGGCTCCAGACTTGTTCATAGGTTCCCTAATGGTTTTGGTGACGGATGGTTTTGGTCAGTGAAATCTTGGCCGCTGCCGTACCAGTACTAATGACACCCGGTGACTTCCGTCACTTACTGGTGAACTACTGCACCAGCACACTAAAGCTCCAACCGAAGGAGCAACACCATGAAAAGTATCGCGTTATCGCTGTTGATTGTGGGCCTGATCAGTACCGCCAACCCGTTATTGGCTAACAATCGTGCGGAAAATCAACGAATTACGGTCGTAGCGGCGCCCGATCCGGCCGAACAGATTCGCGATCTGGCACGCCTGCTGCGCTCCAACGATCTGGCCGGCCTGATACAGGCCACGGTTCCGCCGAGCCACTATGCGCAGATCCGCCAGGCCTACGAGCTGCATCGCATGCAGCCGATCACAGAAAAAGAACGGGCCGAATTTGCCGAAGGTCTGGGCAAGCTCAGCGCACCAGACGCGGTCGACCGGTTGATGATCGAGATTGAGCCGAAGCTGGTTGAAGCGCGACCCAAAGTCCCGGCTGCGGTGATGATGGGCCTGGGCGCGCTGCAGATAGCGGTGCTTTCGGACGACAATCATCTGACTACTGCGCAACGGGCGTCTTTACAGCAGGCGCTGCCGGGCGTTCAGCAATGGGCGAGCACCACCGATTTTCTGAGCTCGCTATCGATGCGTCAAGCGTTGACCCTGATTGCCGATGCAGTGCGCAACACCGGTATTCGTAGCGTGGATGAGTTGAAATTGATGTCGTTTGAGCAAGTGTTGGCGAAGGCCGAGTACATGGTTGCCGCAAGCAAGCAGGCTTTGTTGATTTATGGTCTGGACTTGAACGCCATCGCCGATTCCATACAGGTGGAAGTACTCGCGATCAACGGCTCGACCGCGCGCGTGCGCACCACCGTGACTGTGTTCGACGCACCGATCGCTGCCGAGCATGATCTGGTTCTGTTGGACGGCCGCTGGTATGGCCGGGAAGCAGTCGAGCATTGGTCGAAGCACACAGCGCGGCACGCACAGGGTTAGTTAATGCGTACGCCCCGCCTCAGCATTCGAGGCGGGGCCTGCGGCAAAGCAGAACTGGGGTTGCAGTCATATTTTCAATGTCCAGACCGCAACATCCTGTTCTGAGCCCGTGTTACTTCCGCGACCATTTTTCAAGGCTCTCAATGGAACTGGTTGATCAATTTGCCTTGGGAACCTCTGCACAAGTCCGGAGCCGCGATTGCCCCCTGAGTCAGGCGGCGAAAAACCGCAGGTTGACCAGCTCCGCTGTTGAGAGCGGGGGTTTGGCAAGCGATAAGCGGTGTGGCGAAGACGAAGTGGTGACTTGTTCAGACCTTCCCTAGTTGAGCAATCTACGCGTGCCCCCTGATTCGTCTGCAAGAGTTTCACCCGAAATTTGGGTAATGAGTTCGTCGCCGAACTGGATATCGAGGGCGGCCAGGCGTTGGGTGAGATCGGCATCGGTGAGTGCGCCTTCTTTTTGCAGCCATTGGTAGCGCTTGCGCTGACGCGCCGGATCTTCATCAGGGGATAAGAAATCGTACCAGCGACGCAATTGGTTGAGACGTCGGGACTCGAGTGTGTCGAGGATACGGTCTTTCTCATCGTCGTCGATGATGAAGATCGTGCCGTGGTCGGTCGGTATCTTGGTGTAGCGTGTGGTGCGAAAACGGGCGAACAGAACGCAAGCGATGCCGACAGGGAGCCAGATCGACATCACCTGCCGGTCTGTGGCGAAATTCACCACAGTGAGCACGACGCCGAGTGCGATCCATAGCACGCCCACGTTCTGCAGCCAGCTATTGCGCTCGACAAGAAAGTCACGGATTCGGCTTATCTCCTGATACTTCACCTGAAAAGAGGTGCTGCCACTCTTATCGGTCACGGTATAGGCCAGCTCGTCTTCGCCGAAGTGGAATCGGGTCTGATTGCCGTTGCGCTTCTGCTTGAACTCAGTGTCCCGCAGCGGTGTGGCGTCAGTCGGTGTTTGGTCTTCGATCATGGGGTCGTGCATTCCTTGGTCGTGTGTCGGCCGGGCTCTTGTGCAGAACCCGCAGTGAATTCAATCTAGCGCAATTCCAATCTTCGCACGCAACACCTGGCCACACACGAATGGCACTATTTTATCGGCGGAAATGCCCTGTTGAGGCAAGCGGGTCGCCTGAGCGACGCAGGTTGCGACGCCACTGCTCGCACAGCGCTTAGCCACCCGTGCGACTGCATGGTGGGTCCGAACTGCGGGCGGACTTTTTTTCGCCCATGCTCAGTGCCGGCGACCCTTGCCTGGTGCAACGCAGCGCCCGTCGATTGTTGGCTATCAATATCGCCACCCGCTATGCCAACATTCTCCGGCGATACTGGAAACGCAGTTTGTTCCCCACTAATTTCCCCGATTGCGAATCCTCGTTCGTGCAACCGCGCTGAATTGTCATTCCCATCCGTCCGAGCAGGAGCGATTATGTCCGTGGAGCCGTCGTTGGACTTGACAGATGTACTGCGCGCGGAACGAGAGGCGCTGGGAATTGATCTGAACCAGGAGCCCGCGCTGAGCGCGTTGTGCCTCTCCGGCGGCGGCATTCGCAGCGCCACCTTTGGGCTCGGCGCCCTGCAGGGACTTGCCGATCACGGCCTGCTCGACAAGTTTGATTACCTGTCAACGGTTTCCGGCGGCGGCTACATCGGCAGCTGGATGAGCGCCTGGGTGAATCGCGCGAAGGGCATGGTCAATGTGATACCGCGCCTGCGTCGCGATGCATCGCCGGCGCCGAACCAGCCCGATCCGATCCAGCACCTGCGTGACTACAACAGCTACCTGACGCCACGCTCGGGTGCGTTGTCCTCGGATCTATGGACGGTCATCGCCACCGTACTGCGCAATATCCTGCTCAACTGGATCGTGTTGATTCCAATGCTGATGGCGGTGCTGATGCTGCCACGCCTCTACCTTTCAGCGCTGTCGTTTCCGGAACTGCTGTATGGCGGCGTGATTTTTGCAACGGATGTTCCCGATTACGGCGCTGCACAACTCAATGGCATCGGCGAATCGGCTTTTGTCGAGCTGCTGCTGCCGCTGGTGAGCTTCGTCCTGTTCGCCTTCGCCCTTTACAACACCCTGCGTTATCTGCCCGGCGTAGGTGGGCGCGAACACACCGCGCAAGACTACACGTTCAAGATACTCGCGCCGCTGGTCGGCGCCGTGCTCACCTTTCTGCTGTTCGATTCACTCTATTACCTTGGCGACGACTACGTCAGTCACATCAATCTGCGCTCCGTGCTGATCTGGACGACTGCGCCCTGCGTCGCGGCCTGGTTGTCCTATCTGTTGTTTCATCGCCGCCCACTTTTGGCCAAACTGCGCCTGTTGTTCGGTCCTCTCTCGCTGGCAGTTGCAGTGATGGCTGCGGGCATCGGCCTTGCTACATGGACCGCAACAAATTTCATCCTGTGGCATTCTGATCTGCACAGCACACCCTCGTGGGCCGCATATGTGACGATCGGTCCATCCATTGTTCTGCTCGGCTACTGTCTGGGCACCGTGCTGTTCGTTGGCCTGTCCAGCAGCTTTCTCACCGACGAAGATCGCGAGTGGATGTCGCGCTCGGTCGGCGGGGTACTGTTGTTCTGCGTTGCGTGGACTGGCATTTGTGCAATGGTATTGGTGCTGCCGCAATGGGCGCTGGGCTGGCGTGCCTGGGCACATGGCGCGATGGCGGCCGGCGCTGCGCTTACCGCCTGGCTCAGCACACTGAGCGCTTCGGCCACGGCCAATGCCAATCCAGGTGCGGTGCGTTCCCAGAGTGGCGGCGCACGTCTATTGGCTGTTGCAGCAAGCGTTGCACCGCCGCTGTTCCTGCTGCTGCTGGCTTGCGCACTGTCGATCGGCAGCAATGTTCTGTTGCAGGGGTTGCATGGCCTCACCAACCAGACCTTGGCTGGCCCACACGCAGTGCCGGTCATGTGGACGAATCACAACGGCATGTTGACGCGTTCGCAGCCGATTCTGGTGGCCCTGCTCGCCGTGCTGCTGCTGATCAACAGCTGGGTGATGGCACGTTGGGTAAATATCAATACGTTCTCGCTGCATGGCATGTACCGAGACCGAATCGTACGCGCCTACCTTGGCGCCTCGAACCCGGTGCGCAATGCCAGCCCTTTCACCGGATTCTGTCGCAGCGACGATCTGCCGATAGCGGCGCTCGATCCGGGTATGCGACCGTTCCATGTGGTGAATATCACGCTCAATCTGGTCGCTGGCACACGCCTCGCCTGGCAGCAACGCAAGGCCGCGTCGTTCACCATGACGCCACTACACTGCGGCAGCGCCGATGTCGGGTATCGACCGTCATCCCGGTACGCCGGAGGCATTTCCCTTGGCAGCGCCGTGGCCATTTCGGGCGCCGCCGCGAGCCCGAATATGGGCTATCACTCTTCGCCCGTTGTCGGCTTCATCATGACCCTGTTCAACGCACGACTCGGCTGCTGGCTCGGCAACCCGGGAGCACCCGGAACACGCACCTGGACACAACCCGGACCGAGCTTTGCGATTCGCTCGATGATCCGTGAGGCGCTAGGCCAAACCTGTGACAGCAGCGAATACGTTTACCTCTCTGACGGCGGCCATTTCGAAAACCTGGGCCTGTACGAAATGGTGCGTCGGCACTGCAGACTGATCGTAGTTCTCGACGCTGGAGGCGACGCCGAGTTCAGCTGCGACGACCTCGGCAATGCACTGCGCAAGATTCGCATCGACCAACGCATCCCGATCGACTTCGACGCCGAATCCATGCAATTGCTGCGGCAGCGCAAGCGCCGCTGGGCCACCGCCAGCATCCGCTATTCGCAAGTCGAAGGCGCGGGCGAGGACGGCCGACTGATATACGTCAAACCCATGCTGCTCGGCAACGAGTCGCCCGACGTGCTGAGCTATGCCGCGTCCAACCCGACCTTTCCGCATCAGAGCACCGGCGATCAGTGGTTCGACGAATCACAAACCGAAAGCTATCGCGAACTCGGCGCCTTCACCGTCAACGAAATGTGCCGGGGCTGGTCTGCAGGCTCGCTGGCCGACTGGTGTCGCCAGCTTGATGTCGAAGAAAGCAAGCGTGCGACGACGCGCGCGTGAGGCTGCAAAACACTCAAGTGGGGCAGGGACACGTGTGCTTCTGCGAACGTCACGGAAAAGCGTTTCGCTCCCCGAGGCAGTGATTCGGCGAGCGGCTTGCACTGCGCGCATGCATCACTCGCCGCGGTCCAACCATTGACCGTACTTACACGAGCCTCCGACATCACCAAACCGCATTACGTTGAATCGCGCGCGCCGGAGATCACGCCATCCTCGCCAACGCCGTCCTTCTTGCGCCGACTCAACACCCCGGCCGACATCAATGCAACGATCAGCGCCACCGGTAGCGGCTCGAGGAACGTGATCGCTGCATTGATCGCCGGATTGCTGTAAAGCTCCGCGAACTTTTCCATCTCGGCCTGCTTCCGGGCAAGCGTCTGCGCGCTGTCGCCCTGCGCGCGCGCTTTATCGAGCACATGCGTGGTGTACTTGGTCATGAAATCGGGCGCAATCTTGAAGTAGACCACTTCCCACGTCGCGACGTAGCAGACCGACGACACCACTGCGATCAGCGTGCCAACCGCGAATGCGCGACCGAAACGCACCGTGCCGCCGGCGACGTTGTCGCGATACGAGCGCACGCCGAAGAAAATCAACAGGAATGCGATCACCATGGAGGTGTAGCCAATGATCGCGCCACGTTCGAACCCGATCGCGTCCTGGAACGGCAAAGTAATGAGCAGCATCGCCGACAGAATGGCGCCGGAGATCAGGCCAAAGGTGAGTACGATTTTTTTCATGGTCGAATCCTCTTGAAGATGGGAGTCAGCAATAGTGCGAGATGCTTTTGCGCCCCGGCCAATGTTCGGGAGCGCTTGAGCGGGTTACGGAACAGAGTGCGTTTTGATGGCTCTCCTGCAACTGTGTGGCGTCTGCCGCTGCATGAAGATCGGTGCTATGCCGCAGGGAAACGGCTGTCAGTCTGTCCATTGCACGCTCCATCGCACATCACCCAAACGGATGATTTTGCGGCAGAACCACAAAAATCACCCTTTCAGGCGATCAGTCCCGCTTCTTTCGCGCGCTGCACCGCCTGTGTCCGCCGCCGCGCCGAGAGCTTGTCAAACAAACGGGCAGCGTGCGTCTTCACGGTGTTCTCGCTGACGAACAGCCGTGCTGCGATCTCGCGATTGCTCAACCCCGCTGCCATCGCTTCGAGGATCTCGAGCTCGCGCGGCGTGATGCCCAGTTGCTGCAGCCGCGTCAGATTCGGCGCGAACGGTCCCGACTCCAGCGCGCCGACCTGCACCTCCACCAGCACGGGCACTTCGCGAACGACCACGGTTTCGCGCGTCCGCGTGAGCTTGAGCCCGAGCCAGATGCCGAGCGCCGAAAAGATCAGCGCGACGATGCCGCCGTAGATCTCGAGCGAGTGCTCGAGGACCAGAAAGCGGTACTCAACGAACTTGAGTGCGGCGATCAAGACGCCGCCGAGGGCGCCGTAGACGAGGACGGTCTTCTTCACGCGGAAGCAGCTCGCATATATCGGGGCCAGCGAAGAATGGCAGTTTCCCAAGGTCCGTGGTAGCCAGGCGAACGGACACGGGTTGGCGATAACGTCACTGCGTACGCCGGTCGAGTTGCGATCGGTTGGCTTTTGCAACCTGTGTTCTCCATGAGATTGAATTCGTTGGGCGCAACTGCAAACGCGGGCCACTGTGCGTCGCTTGTTGCATCAGGGGTTGGGTTGCTCAATGGCGTCGGCTCTGCCGTTTCCCGCGTTTGTGCTGCAAGCCTGTCCGCTGCGATCAGCGTTTCCCGATAGAGGTCTGTGCAGGGGGATCAGCGCGTGGCACAGAACAGGTGATGCGCATCACGGGCGGCAATGCCCGAATTGGGGAGTTAACTATGTCGAAAATATTGATGGGCCTGTGCCTGGCCCTGGCCGTGTTTCAGCCAGCGTTCGCCGATGTGCGGCCCCTGGCCAATTCGCTGGCCATCGAGAAAGAGTCCGCGATCGCCTTCGATCCCGACGGCAATCGTGGACTGGTGGTCTACGCACAGAATGGTTATGTCTATGGCCGTTACGTCGACGCAAACGGCGTTCCGGTCGGGACGTCGGAGTTCACAATTTTTCCGGTGTCGTTCCCGGCCAGCGGCCGCAGCTATTCGACGCCGAGCGTCACTTTCAAGCGCGGACAGAATCGCTTCGTGATCACCGCCGCCGAGACCGGGACGAATGTCATCTATACCCACTCCGGGCCGATTTCCATCAGCGCTCCCAGGGGCATTGCGGTTACGGCATTCAATGCCGATGGTACGCGTGCGGCAAGCCGCTTCCTGCGCACGCCCATCGCCTCGGTCGCACGCAGCGAAAAGCGCCCGGTCGTGGTGGCTGATGAACTGAGCGATGGATGCTGCATCGCTGTGGCGTGGGAAGACGAAACGTTTTCGCGCAGTCTGTATGTGCAACGACTGGATGCCAATCTGCTACCCCAAGGTGAAACAGCCGTACTGACACCGTCAGGCGCCGAGCGTATTGCCAACGTCGCCGCGGCCTACGAGCTCAACCGCGACCGGTTCACCTTTGTCTACGACATGGTCGATGCCACGTCGCGTCGCTGGGTGGCCACGACCAGCATGCTGGCTTTCACTGGCGGCGAGGTAAGGCAATTGAACCTTGCCGAACGCGTTGGCCATGGCGAACGCAGTGGCGACCTTCCGAGGGGCACACCAGCGCTCACCGCTTCCGTCGGCCTCAATAAATACGTGATCGCCTGGCGCGTTGGCGATTTCCTGCATGGCGCATTCTTCTCGCCGGATATCGGCGGCGCAAGTGGCCGCTTCGCCCTCCCCACGACAACGACACGGCCGGCCCTGGTGCCCGTGTCCGGGGCGCGGCGTGTGCTTGTGGTGTCAGCGACTACGCCCGCGCTCGGCAGTATCGCAACGCTCAACGTTTATGCAATCGACTCCACGGTGATGTCCAGCGCACCGCCGTGGATTGGCACCATTTCACGCAGCGCCGATGGCGCCGCCCTGAGTGCCGCGGCCGTTTGGTCGCCGCTCTCGCGCCGGTTGCTCGCCACCTGGGACAGCGCTGGACCGACGCGCGACGTGTACGTCGGCGACCTCGTGCCCTGACCTGCGCACCCGGCATCAAATGCTGGTGTCGGGTGCTGTGCATTCGCCGGCAATTCAACACATCAATACATACTTATGACACTACATTTTGAAAATGAGAATCGACGAAGATAGGTCAGCGTCAGTAGGTAGGAACAGCGCTGGTTCGGCCGTCGGGATTGTCCGACGGGGCGATCTGACAGCGACTCAAGGTCAGTCGGTCTCAGCATCGATGGTCGCGGCGGCGTAGGACCACTTTTGGTGACTGGCGCTGCGCGATGCATGACCTCAACAACTACCGTATGAGATGGGAAGCCTCACCGCGACGCCAGAATCGCCGAGCTTTACTCCCGTCCCGTTGCTTCGGTAGGCTGGGTCTTCAAATCAGACACCGGAGTTGCCAGATGATCCGTATGAGCTGTACGAGCCGGTTTGACGGGACAGTCTGCTTGCGGCGCCTTCAGGTGCTGACCCTTGTCGCTGCAATGTTCGTCGGCGGCGCCGCGGATGCGGCGCAAGTGGCGGTGAACGGGCCTGCCGACAGTGGCGAGTTTGGCGCAAGGGTCGCCGTCCTGGCCAATGGCAACTTCGTGGTCACTGACCCGGGATTCGATGCGCCGGGGCCGATCGCCGATGTCGGTGCGGTCTATCTTTACCGCGCCGATGGCGTGCTCATCGAGCCGGTTTGACGGGACAGTCTGCTTGCGGCGCCTTCAGGTGCTGACCCTTGTCGCTGCAATGTTCGTCGGCGGCGCCGCGGATGCGGCGCAAGTGGCGGTGAACGGGCCTGCCGACAGTGGCGAGTTTGGCGCAAGGGTCGCCGTCCTGGCCAATGGCAACTTCGTGGTCACTGACCCGGGATTCGATGCGCCGGGGCCGATCGCCGATGTCGGTGCGGTCTATCTTTACCGCGCCGATGGCGTGCTCATCAGCACCCTGCGCGGAAGCAGCGCTAATGATCGCGTCGGCAATGGCGGTACTGCGTTGCTCAGCAACGGTAACTACGTCGTGAGCAGCCCGGAGTGGGACAACGGCCCGGTAACCGATGCCGGCGCGGTCACCTTCGGCTCGGGCAGCAGCGGGATCAGCGGCATCGTCTCGGCCAGCAACTCCCTGGTGGGCGGCACGGCGCACGATCAAGTGGGCAACCCTGGTGTCACCGCGCTCAGCAACGGCAATTACGTCGTGCACAGCACGGGGTGGGATAACGGCGCGGTCATCGATGCCGGCGCGGTCACCTTCGGCTCGGGCAGCACCGGGATCGTTGGCCTGGTCTCGGCCAGCAACTCGCTGGTGGGCGGCACGGCGTTCGATTTCGTGGGCAGCGCTGGTGTCACCGCGCTCAGCAACGGCAATTACGTCGTGCGCAGCCCGTTCTGGGATAACGGCGCGGTCATCGATGCCGGCGCGGCCACCTTCGGCTCGGGCAGCAGCGGGATCAGCGGCATCGCCTCGGCCAGCAACTCCCTGGTGGGCGGCACGGCGAGCGATTTCGTGGGCAGCAATGGCGTCACCGCGCTCAGCAACGGCAATTACGTCGTGCGCAGCAGGGTGTGGGATAACGGCCCGGTCATTGATGCCGGCGCGGCCACCTTCGGCTCGGGCAGCACCGGGATCAGCGGCATCGTCTCGGCCAGCAACTCCCTGGTGGGCGGCAACACGAACGATCTCGTGGGCAACAATGACGTCACCGCGCTCAGCAATGGCAACTACGTCGTGGGCAGCGCGTTGTGGGACGACGGCCCGGTCGTCAATGCCGGCGCGGCCACCTTCGGCTCGGGCAGCACTGGGATCGTTGGCCTGATCTCGGCCAGCAACTCCCTGGTGGGCAGCACGGCGAACGATAGCGTGGGCAACCCTGGTGTCACCGCGCTCAGCAACGGCAATTACGTCGTGCGCAGCACGGGGTGGGACAACGGCGCGGTCATCAATGCCGGCGCGGCCACCTTCGGCTCGGGCAGCACCGGGATCGTTGGCCTGGTCTCGGCCAGCAACTCGCTGGTGGGCGGCACGGCGAACGATCAAGTGAGCAACCCTGGTGTCACCGCGCTCAGCAACGGCAACTACGTCGTGGGCAGCTCGGGGTGGGACAACGGCCCGGTCATCAATGCCGGCGCGGCCACCTTCGGCTCGGGCAGCACTGGGATCGTTGGCCTGATCTCGGCCAGCAACTCGCTGGTGGGCGGCACGGCGAACGATTTCGTGGGCAACTTTGGCGTCACCGCGCTCAGCAACGGCAACTACGTCGTGGGCAGCTCGGGGTGGGACAACGGCCCGGTCATCAATGCCGGCGCGGCCACCTTCGGCTCGGGCAGCACCGGGATCAGCGGCATCGTCTCGGCCAGCAACTCCCTGGTGGGCAGCACGGCGAACGATCAAGTGGGCAACCCTGGTGTCACCGCGCTCAGCAACGGCAACTACGTCGTGGGCAGCTCGGGGTGGGACAACGGCGTGGTGATCGGTGCCGGCGCGGTCACCCTGGGCTTGGCCAACGGTAGCGTTTTCGGCACGATCACCACCCAACACAGCGTCATCGTTGCGGTGGCCGGTTCAGGGGCTTCACAAGTCTTTGCCTACGACCCCGCGCGCAATCAACTCGTCGTCGGTCAACGCCTCAGCAACCGCGTTGTTCTACAGCGCACCGGCCTCGCCACCGCCATCAGCATTGTCGGCGATGCGCCCGACCCTTCGGCCGCTGGCCAGTTGGTCAGCTTCACCGCCACCGTGAATGCGAGCACGGCAGCCACTGACGGCCAAGTGCGCTTTGCCGCCAGCAGCGGCGAGAGCTGCACCGACACCACACCGACCGCGACCTCGCCCACCACCGCCGATTTCTCCTGCGCATTGGTGTTCACCGTCAACGGCACCTCGAACGTCACCGCCGAGTACACCGGCTCGATCATCCACGCCTACAGCGGCTCAGCCCCCGAGTTGCACACGACCATCATCGACGCGGTGTTCGCCAATGGCTTCGAGGCCCCGTGACCGGGACCGTTGCGCGCGTGCCGATCCCTACAGCGCTGAACACGTATGGACGTCCCCTGTCAACCGTATTCCGCTGTTGCTTTTGAAGTTTCGTGTTGCGCTCTGGTGCCTTGTTTTGAGGTGTGTGTACACCTCCCGTGGCGCCGGGCTCAGCGGTTGCGTGTGCGGTGGATGGTTGCGATGGGTGCGTGCCGTGGTGCCTTTTCAACGAAATCTGTGCGCTTTGCGGTTGAGGCGGATCGGTACTCGGACACGTATACGGCGTCTTGATGGTGCACTTGATGCGCACCGCGCCGGGATGAATTGCGGCTCTGGCAGCCCTACACACCCACGCGCGCTTGTGTGCGCTTGTCCAGAAGACGGGCTTGTTGCCAGAGACGGTTGACCGTGTCGCTTCATCGCGGAAGCCGGATTTCGAAGAGGGGCCGCTTTCTCCTTGGTTGCTGCTTTGCACTACTGCTCTTGTGTTCTACGCCGAGGCGGTCGCTTGCTTGGCCGCCTTGGGCCGGAACGCCTTGTTGACATCAAAATTGTTTTCACCGCGCAGCACGGCCCAACCAATGCGAGCGAGTTCGCCGCGCGCGCTCCTGCGCGTTGCGGTGCTTCCCACATCCCTGTGGGTCGTGTTGGCCAGCGCAACGATGGTGCGTGCGGCGCCACTGAGTGCCTTCAGCGCCATGATCCAGCGGCCCATGGCATCGTCGCGACGACTCGCCCAATTCATTACCGCCCGCGCGCCGTGAATCAGCAGGGTGCGTAGGCTGCGGTCCCCGTTCTTGGTGATTCGCATCATGGTGACTTTGCCGCCCGTGCCGTGCTGCTTTGGAACCACACGTGCGCGCTATGCGCCATCGTTGTCTTCTGGCAATGGCGTTACCTTCTGGGCATGGCAGGCCGAGCTTGGACCGATGCCGGGTGAAGTGTCGAGTTGTCGAAGCGACGTAACCGGATTTCTGTTGCCCGCGCGCGCGCGTCTGGTGTTCAATGGCTACTATCAGGGCTACGACATCGATGGCATCAGGCTGGGCACGGGCCGTCTGCGTTATCAGTTGAACAACCATCCCGTTCATCTGCGTGCGTTCACCGCAGGCGAAGTCGCGATGCTGGACGAGCCAGGTCAGACTGGCGGTTACAACCACGCCATCGATATCCCGCTTGCCGAGTTGATCGAGGGTGACAACAGGGTGCGTTTCGGCACGCTCAGCATCTCGTCGGGCTATCCCAATGCGGTGACCAATCTCGATCTGTTGATCGATTTCGACCTCGGCTTGATCTTCGCCGATGGCTTTGACCAGTGATCGTTGGCTGAGCTGGTAGCGCCGCGTCCGGTTTGGTCGAGGTCGTTCGTCGCACTGCCCTGCGCTATTGCGCGCTGAGTCATTGCGCTCTGAGCTATCAACCGACCGCCGCTCGACGTCCTCAAGCGCCGCCGCCATTTGCGCCGGCTATTCGGTGTTCCTACCCTCAGTTCTCAAAGCCATCGGCAAACAACAATGGCGAAGGCAAAGCGCCTTCAATCGCTCCGATATCGCAGCGCGCGACATCCACCAGGGGCCGTGTCGAGCCGGGCGCATCGATAGAGGTGCCAAAACCTGCGTGGTCGCTGCAACGATCCAGGTCAATGGCGTCGATCGCTGGACTACCTTGAATCGCGCGATAGAACACCATGCCGAAGGCGTTGGTCTGACGCGCGCTCAATTGCGGGTCGACATTGAGCTGGTTGCCGGTGCTGTCGCCGTTGGTTGTGCAGTTGGCGGTGTTGCCGATCAGTACGTGGCCGAGCGTGGCGATGTTACCCGCGCAATCGCTGGGCAGGACACCAAAGCGATTGCCCGAGATGATGACGTTGCGCATCGAGCCGCGAACCCCGCTTGATGTCACTGACTGACCGGTGTTGCCGGCAATCAATGCGATCGGGACCAGATTGTCGTGAATGGTGAGAAACGTGCTGTTGACGTTACCGGCCCGCAAACCGGAGGAAAAATACGCCTCATTGCCAGCGATCGTCCCATTGACCAGAACCACTGTGCCCGACTCATTGTTGGCGGAGCCCTCCGCCCATAAGCCCCCACCTTGAACGGAATAGCTGTCGGCCGTGAACTGGCCGATGTTGTCGATTACCGCAAAGCGTTCAAAGCGCGCGCTGCTGACCAAACGGTAGCCATCCATATCGCCCCTGGAAACGTCGATATTCACGCCAGCACCGTTCGCAAAGTTGAGGATGCTCGGCGGCTGTGTCTCAACGTAGCGAAGCTGATTGTCGCGGATTACCACATGGTGGAACAGCGAATGTCCGCCGACCAGGGTGACGCCGCCGCCACCGGCTGGTTCGTTGTCCGGCTCGACGAGAAACTGGTCCTCACCCTGATTACCACCGCGCACGGTTGCATTGAACAGGGCGAAGCTGACGTAGCGATGGGCATAGCTGCCTGAGTTTTCGATTTCGAAACGCCCACGCACCTCGATAACGCGATCCGTGCCGCCGCCGACGATGTGCGTGTTTGCCGGGTTGTCCAGTCCAAACAGCGTAAACGAGAGCGGTGGCGTGGCCGTACTGTTGGGCCTGAAATCCAGATCGCCGCCGAGATCGTCGACATTGGTGATCGGACGGTCCAACAGGTAAGTGCCGGCGGACAAGCCGACAAACCAACGCCCACCGAAAGCGTTTGCTTCCATGCTCGCGGCGCGCAGCGTGCAGACATTGCCGGAGGCGCGGCAGAGTCCATCGCCTGGAGTCAAGTCGGGCAAGTCGGCAGTGGAATTGATAAACGCATCGAACACCTGTTCATAGGCGCCGATGTCGCACGGGTTGAAGCGTGTCGCACCCCGTGCATCGGTGCCGGCGCACCCCAGGCTGCCAGAAAAACCGGCATTGGTCGCCGCACTGGCGTTGGCCAATGCATGCACCGGGATGCCGCCGCCATAGTCGAATAATGGCAGCAAGCGCGCATTTTCGTTGGTGGCGGGGTTGCTGGTGTTGGTGGCGAAGGAACAGGTGCTGATCGCGCTGATCAGTGAGTGGCTGCGCAGCAGCAGCTGAATGCCGGTGCTGCAGCTCAAGTCTGCCTTGGCGCCATTGGCCTGAGTATTTTCAGTCAATACCGAATTGACGATCTCGACCGGCTTCGCCGGTGGAGTGCCGAGGTAGCGCACTGCACCGAAACTTCCGGTGGCATGATTGAACGCCACCGTGGAACCGAGCATGCGTAGCGGTGTAGCCGAAATGTACAACGCACTGCCGCCCGGCGCAGTATTGCCACTCAGCGTCACATTGGTGAGCAAAGTGAGTGCAGGCGTGCCGCCGCTACCTGATACGGCCAGGCCGCCACCGACACTGCTCGCGAATGCTTCGGTGATCGTGACGTCGCGCAAGGTCAATGCCCCCGTGGCAGTCATTGCGCCATAAACGGCGCCGCCTCTTGCTGCGGTGCCGCCGCGTACGTATACGCGTTCGAGTGTCAGAGTTGCACCGGCCGCCTTGCGAATTGCACCACCATCGGGCGCACTCGACGCGGAAACGCTGCCGCCGTGGATCGTCATATCGCGCAAGGTCAGCGAACCGGTGGCCTGCACATCGAACAACCGATCCAGGTCGGGCGCCGCGATGTTCGAGCGCTGCGGGCTGATGCCCTGGATAATGATCTCGCTGCTGATGTCGAGGTCACCTTTGACGTTGGCGTCTTCGTCATAGTAGGGCGGTGACAGCGAGCTTTCAGTCTGGTACGCGCCTGCCTGAAGGTTGATCGTGTCCGGTTCCAATGAACCGTTGCGACTGCACCCACCGGTGTTGGTATTCGTGTTCGCGGTTTGAATTGCCGAACGCAGCGAACAACTGCCGGAGAACGGAAGTCCGACCTGGATCGTTGCCGCGTGAGCATCAGGCGCACTGAGCAGTGCGACGGAAACGATGATGCAAAGAGGCGCCTTGGCGCGAAATGAGTGCGGGTTTGCTTTCGCGTTGCAGACCGTGCTTACGATACCCATCAGCGGCGTAACAAGGCGGACCAAACTTGGCAAGATCATGGCGTAATCCGTCTCGGAGAAAGGGGCTCTTCCATGAGTACGCGAAAACCCGAAAACAGGGGACAAGTGGGAACAGCGCAGCGCGTCTGCTACCGCGTAAAAAACGCGGCCGAGGTAGCTCGGGTTATGTTTTTTGGCTGGAAGTGCGGCATCGGCTGTAGCCAGATCCTGGCCCGAAGCGGCGGTCTGGCGGGCACGTGCCGAGTCGGCGGCGATGAAACGGTCGTGCCACCCTGGACTTTGACTAAGTTTCACGCACCCGCAGCGTCAGGCCTTTGAGAAAATTGCGCAGCATCTGGTCGCCGCACAGACGGAAGTTTCGGTGGTCGTGTTGGCGAAACAACGCGGACAACTCCGGCTTGGAAACCGGGAAGCCGGCTTCGCCGAAGACCTGGTGCATATCCGCGTCTTTCAGTTCGAACGCGACGCGGAGCTTCTTCAGCACCACATTGTTGGTGACACGCCGCTCCACTGGTCGTGGCGGCAAACCTGGGTCCTTGCCGCGAAGGTGAATCACCAGGCCGTCGAGGAAATGTGCGAGCACCAGGTCGCTGCACTCGACGTAGCCATCCTCTTCGTCTTTCTTCAGGAATGCCTGCACGTGTGCTTTTTCGATGTCAAAATCAGCATTGACCAGCCGCGTGATCTCGACCACCTTGATGTCGCTTAGGTCAAGCATGAAGCGGATGCTACGTAGCACGTCGTTGTTGATCATTGCGCGTCCGGTTGATGGCAAAGGGGCCAGCGTTGAGTAGCAATCAGCAATAAATCCAGGGCCCGATGAACCCAAGCCTTGGTCTACCTGGCGAGATAGTCGGTCTTGCCGATCTCGACACCATTGTGGCGCAGGATGTTGTACGCAGTGGTCATGTGAAACAGGAAATTCGGAATGACGAAATGCAGGACATAGTCCTTGCCCTTGAACTCCAAAGTGGCTGAGGGAAATTTCAGCACGATATCGCGCGTTTCGCTGCCTTCGAACTGCGCCGGCTTGAAGCTCGTCACATAAGCTACCGTTTTCGCAATGCGCTCCTTGAGCTCGGCAAAGGTGGCTTCGTTGTCTTCGTATTTGGGCGCTTCTGCGCCGGTCAGACGTGCCACGCAACCTTTGGCGTTGTCCGAGGCGATCTGTACCTGTCGCGCCAGATCCACCATGTCCGGCGCCAGGCGCGAGCGGACCAGCACCCCGGTGTCAAACTTCTTCTGATCGGCGTGGGCCTGCGCCTTGTCCAACCACTTTTCCAGATTACCCAAAAAGCGCAACAGCACGGGAACGGTGGCTTCGTACATCGAGATGCTCATGCCGATTTACTCCTTTGGGGGCCGGATGATGGCATGGGCGGATGGGCGCGCGCAGTCTGCACTTGCAACACGCAACACTCACGCCTCGCTAAGCCCGCACAGCGGACAAGGAAGGCCTGAATAAGCCACGACTTCGTCTTCGCCACACCGCTTATTGCTTGCCAAACCCGCAAAAACCTGCGGTTTTTTGCCCCCTGACTCAAGGGGCTATCGCGGCTCCGGTCGTGTTCAGAGGTTCCCTCGATCAAATATTCAACAGAACCCGCGTCGCCAACATTTCGTCCAACACAGCGCCCTGTGTTGTGTCCCGGAAACAGCGGCTGCGTAGCAGAAGTATGCCGCTGACTGAAGACGCAGTGAGCTAGTTGACGCACGACGCGGCATAATATTGCCCGGATGACTTTCCATTCTGCTATTTCGGGCCAATCGCATGAACACCACACCCATCGGTCGCGCAACGGCCACTCTGGTCACTTTGGCATTCACTATATTCCTGCAAGCCTGCGCCACGACTGCAGAACCATCGACGGCGGATATCGCCGCCACGCAGGCGCAGCTTCTTCGCCAAGCGCGCGAGTGGGACGAGGCGATTGTGCGCAAGGATGCTGCTGCCACTTCGGCCAACATGGCCGATGATTTTCGTATCATCAACGGCGAAGGCGGCATCGCCGACAAGACCGCATTCCTTGCGCACATCCTTTCCGACAAACTGCAAATCGATCCGTATACCGTTGAGGACTTGGAAATCAGACGGTATGGCGATGTCGCGTTGCTGAGCGGCATGACGAAGATGACCGGCCGTTACGAAGGCAATGGCTTTACTTCTCAATATCGGTACATCGACGTCTACGTGCTTCGCCATGGCGTATGGAAGATTGCAAGCGTGCAGATCACCAAGTTGGCCGACTAGTCACGCGAGTCGAATCCGGCGCTCTTGCCGACTGCGCAATTGCCGCATCAACGCGCGTGATCGCCGCATCACTGACTGGTCTTGTCGATTCGCTTATGGATGGCGAGCGTTTCTTTCAATGCCGCGGAGCCATACCAGCCGTAGGTTTCAAACGACATGACGCCCGCCGCTACGGCCGGATCCGAGGCGAGCAAGGCCTTGGCTTCCTCCTCAGTCGTGAATTCAAAAATGAAAAATACCGAATCCGGGCGGAATCCGGACTCGGTGTGGTCAGTGTTGGCTGTCGCTTGTTGTAGTCCCCGTCAATTGGGATCCAGAATGCAGCAATAGCCCTCGTCGGTTGCATTGAGCACCAATACGTTCACCATTTGACTGAGCTGAACAGCGGCAACCAGTGGAGTGAATTGTTGACGTGGCAAGTTGACGGGCGACCAGGAAAAATTCCATGGTACGGCGCATTGCGTTTTTCGATTCGGATCAGTCTGCACCAGGTAGAAGTCCTGACCATCGGCAACGCCGTCCCAATCGCTGAAGGTGCTGCCGGCCATGACGAAGCGCCCGCTTTTCAGGTCAATGGAAAAAATGGTTTCCGCCCGGGGACTCTGGGTGCTGTAGCGCATGGCGGGTGCATTCGGACCGAGACTGACCGGCGTGGCCGAAAGTGAAAACGCATCGCCCGCAGTAAGCGTGCTGCGCAGTGTTCCTGCCGCGATCACCGAGCCTGCACCCGGCACGCCTCCGGGAATCTCGACAACGTCGTAGGCCGTCGCCACGTCCACCGGATCACTCCACATCGACTGGACCATCGGGATGCAACCGAGCGCACGAAAGCGCACCATGTATAAAGGGAGTGAGCCGGCCACCAATGGGCTGCTCGAACCGACCAGCACGGTTTCCTGAGGGAAGTTGCCGAAGGTCAGGTTAGTCAGCCCGTAAAAATCTTCGTTGGTGCTGTCCAAGAATCCCATTGAAGCGTTGCAGACCGGCGCACCGTTGAAGCGCACGCGGAACATCAACGCGCGACGATCGCTGCCCCAGTTTGCGCCAAACGCCGCGACTCCGGCGACCACCAGATCCTGCGCCGGGCCTGCCGCCGACCTGCTTTCGGTGACCGCGCGGAAGCGCAGACCAAGCTGCGGTGCGGGCTGATTGTAGGCGCGGTCGAAAATCACTGCGCCAGCGGAATTAAGGCGAATGACGCGCCCTTGTACGCTGCCAGCGGGAACCGCGAAATTCTCCTCGCCCACTGCCACCAGATCCCCTGCTGCGAGCGGCGAAACGGGATTGACAGCTTCGATGATGTCATGGCCCACACTGCGGTGACTGTTGGCCTGATTGGCAAACACACGCGCCCACATGAGCGAGCCGTCGCAGCGAATGCGCAAAACGTGAACAAAAACTCCGTTGGGACGCAGCACCGAACCGGTGAGTGCAAAACCGCTGCCATCACGGACTTCCACAACGGCGCGCGCCGTCGATTGGGTGCTGCCGGCGATGCGGTAGGCGCGTTGCCATAGACCCACGCCGTCGTCATCGACGCGAGTGACGAGGATTTCCATTGCTATTGGCGTCCGGCGACTGCCGGCCACGATGGAGCCGCCGCCGAGGCAGACGTTCACCGACTTGACGTCTTCGCCAGCGTCGCGGGCAGGATTTTCGCCGTAGAAGGCTTCGAAATTCTGCGCCTGCGCGACCGAAGTCAAAAAGACGAGAGAGGCCAGGATAATCGACACAATGATTCGATTCGGGAACTTGTAAACCGACGTATTCATGATGATCTTGAACATGATGATCTCCAAAACGGGGAATGCGGGCATGGGCGCCGATACACGACAGCGCAATGACCGCGTCATCAACTTCGGTTCGCGCAGTCGCCACGGAAAGGATCAACTGGGGATCATCCGGGACAAAACCGGGCAAAGCGGTTGATCGCATGGGCCGCTGATCTGGAGAGCGCTGCGCGTTGAGGCGAAAAAGAGCACGCGGCAAGCGGGGTGCTTGCCCGTTCACCGCTCGCGACTGGGCCCAACTAAGAGCAGGGAGGACACCCTGGGTCAGCCGCGTTGGCCAATCCACACTGAATCCAAAAATTGCTAGCTTGAGCCGCAGATTTCCATCGGGTCGAGAGCGTCGCGCACGAACCGGATCGGTGTCGGTTGCTCACGGTCGATGCGCTGCAGTTCGAGTTCGGACAAATGAGTTTCCCGACGTAGTTCTTTGTCAGAAGGCCGTTCATTGGCAAGCAACAGGCGACGGTGCGCCAGTGCCTGTTGCAGCAAGCTCCTGATGCCAGCGTTATCCCAGGGTTTATTGATGAAGCGGAAGATTTTGATCCGGCTGATGGCCTTGACCTCGGACAGAAAGTCGCCGTAGCCGCTCAGCACCAATCGTGCAATGTTGGGCTGGATCTGCACCAGTTCGTTGAGGAAGGCGATCCCGCTCATTCCCGGCATGCGCCAATCCGACACCACCAGGTCGAACTCGCATTCGGCTGCTCGAATCAGCGCCAGAGCGGGCTTGTCGAAGGTCTCGACAACGGTAGCGTCTTCAAACGTACCCGCCGGCATGGCTTGTATGGTGCGGCGCAGACTACTCAGCACATTGCGTTCGTCGTCGACCAGCAGGATTCTTGGCATGACACGCTCCTCGTTGCAGCGACCGGGGAGCGTTGATGTTCGGTTGTTGAGCACCTGCGATCCGTTCCGGTGCTGCCAAGTTATGCGGCCATGGCCTCGGAAAACATAGGTGCGAATACATAAGTGCGAATACATAGGTGTAGTTGCATGTAGGGATCGAATGTCGGACGCGAGCACGCAATTGGCGAATCGTCACTCCAGGGAAGGTCTGAATAAGTCACCACTTCGTCTTCGTCACACTGCTTATTGCTTGCCAAACCAGCAAAAACCTGCGGTTTTCGCCCCCTGACTCAGGGGGCTATCGCGGCTCCGGACCTGTTCAGAGATTCCCTAGAGCCGTGAGCGCACTGTCCTTCTCGAACCCTGGCCTACGGCAATGTGCCGGATTGTGATGTTTTCCGCTCCGCTGCGAATCACCCTTGCGAGTCCCCGGCAAACTGAGACAACGTGTCCATCAGCAAAACCCTCCAGGCCGACCCCGCCACCTTCCAGAGCCTGATCGCCGCGCACCGCGGCATCATTCTCAAGGTGGCCGCCAGTTACTGCCGCAACGCCGACGACCGTGCCGACTTGGCCCAGGAGATCGCGCTGCAGCTGTGGCGTGCTTGGCCAGGCTATGAACGCAGCCGTCCTTTTTCGACCTGGATGTATCGAGTGGCGTTGAACGTTGCCATTTCACAACAACGTCGCGACCGCCAGCAGGGCCGCCATGAACCATTGGCTGTCGAACATGAAGATCTGATCGGCGCGCGCGACGTCGAGGTCGAGCGCCACGAACAACTGTTGATCGTGCAGCGCGCCATGCAGGCATTCGTCGCATTCGACCGCGCCCTGCTGTTGCTCCACCTCGAGGGCTGCAGCCTGCGCGAAAGCGGCGAGGTGCTGGGGATTTCAGAAGGCAACGTCGCGACACGACTGAGCCGCATCAAAAAACAACTGCGCCGCATTGCCGGCATCACTTCTACCGCAGGAGCCAACGATCATGGAAATGAATGAGCTGGAAAAAGCCTGGAACGGCCTGAATGAGCGCCTCGAGGGCCAGGGCGAGAGACTGCAACAGATCCAGCGCAGGCACGGAATTGCCTCCGCTCGAGCGCGCCTTCGTCTGGTGTCCCTGGGTCAGATCGTGCAGCTCGCGATCGGCATCGGAATGGTTTTGTGGGCGGGCAGCTATTGGTTCGGCCATCTGGGGCAAACGCACCTGGTGGTCTACGGTGTAGCGATTCACCTATACGGACTGGGGCTGCTGATTTCATCCGCATTGCAGCTTACGCGCCTTGCGCAACTGGACTATCGCCAACCGGTGCTGGAAGTGCAGCGGCAGCTCCTGGCCATTCGCCGACTTCGGGTCGACAGCGATCGCGCACTGATGATCTGCGGATTCCTGGTGTGGGTGCCGATCGCCTGCATTGCACTGCGCGTTCTTGGCTGGGATGTTTGGCTGACATCGCCGGCAACGGTGGTGTGGAACCTCGCGGTCAGCGCCGGTCTGGCCGCATTCGTCGCGTGGCTGATGCACAGGTTTCGCGGCAGCTTCGAGCGCGACGCAGTCGGCCGCAGTCTGCGCGAAGCCGAGGCGGAATTCGCCCAATTGGCGCAGTCAGGGGGCGACGACTGAGGAGTTCAGTACGCAAACTCTGTGTCATTGTGACTGGGGCAGTGTGTGCCGTTGACACCGAAAAAATGGGGCCGTTCAAGAACGTCGGGCGGCAAGATTCACAACGCTAGTACCGCCACGTACCTCACCTTCTGCCGCTCGGCAGTTTCGGCAGACGGCCCCACAGCTCTGAACGCGGCTCACTCGCTCGTCGCGCACGGCACTCGTTACGTTGCTGATTGCCCGCCTCGCATTGCGAGGCGTCCCGCTCGAAACCCTGCCGGCTCGATCAGAGTTCGACAAACGGCTTGAACCCGCCCCAGAACATGCGCTTGCCATCGAACGACATTTGCTTCGGGTCCATCATGGCGCTCAGGCGCGGGTCCGCCATGACTTTGGCATTGATGCGGTCACGGTCTTTTCGCGACTTGAAGATGATCCATGCGAACACTACGGTTTCGCCAGGCTTGAGTTTCACCGCCTGTGGAAACGAGGTGTGCTTTCCCGGCTTCACATCATCGGCAACGCACTCCGTGTAAGCGAGCGCGCCGTGGTCAAGCCAAACCTTTCCCGCTTTCCTCGCCATGCGGCGGTACGCATCAAGATTTTTCTCTGGCACTGGCAATACGAAACCATCTACGTAGCTCATACATACCCCTGCGGTGGTGGGCGTGTCACGGCGTCGATCAAAGACACGGTCAGTTGAAGTTGTGCGGCCACAGATCGTGGTCAGAAAATCGTGAAGACCGATATTTTGCAACGCGCTCCGACCAACGCACGAGATAGGTCAGTGTCTCCTGCAGTTGCCGGAACATCTCGGCGGCCAGATCCAGATCCTTCATCTACCTCCATCAGGCCGAGCGAATCCGGATGCCACCCAGGCGGTGGCGGTGTCGTGATTGAACGAAAAATTTGCTGCAACCGTCACGCGGGCAAGCTCGGTACCGATGTCGTCGAACGCGGCCAACTCGGCGTAGGGCTCATCTTCGTCCGGCACGATATCCAGCGTGACCCGAATGCGACCGTTGCGCGACGCGACTTTGGTGCTCTTGTGCAGCGCGGCGTGGGCCTGTTGCTCATGCCGCATGATGATTTCAGAGGCGGTTTTTACCAATGTCGCAAACGCAGACGCGTCCAGTGGTTTGGGGTTTTTCTTGTCGCGACCCATGGTCCAGGGCCCCACCAATGACGGTTCGGCTTGGCCGTCCAGCGTCATCGCAACCGCCCAGCCCTCGTCGTCCTCGTTCTTGATCACCTTGGCGGTCCAACCGTCATCCGACCACAGACGGTCCTGTTGAATCGGCGCGCCAGCCGCTTCACCTTGCGCTTGGGGCGAAGCGGCAGCAGCCGCTGTTGGATCGGCAGATCGGGGTTCGGGCACACTCGCGCTCGCAATATTCATGGGCGCCGAGCTTAGCGGCATTGACGCTTCGATGGCTGTGCGGTCGCGCACCTCGCGCCGGAGTTGCTCAACCACCCTCAACCCGAGAGCGGATCGCCGCGAAACGAGAACGGATTGCCGAAGAAAATAACGCGCTGTCGGCGTTCAGCTCGGCCAGATCATTGATCTGATGTGCGGCGCGGAATTGTTCGCGTGGCAGCGCGGTGTCAATCAGCCCGAGATCAAACGCCAGGTCGTCCGCGTGCGCGGGTAGCAATGTCTTGTAACTGAAAGGAATGCGTCCCGGAGCAATGATGTTGATGTGGCGGACGATATTGCTGGTGCAGGTGTTAGTCAGCGTGTTGTAAAACTCCGGTCGCTGCGCGAGTTGGTTGGCGCGTTCCAACATCGACACGAACAGGGCACGCATCCGCTCCCTGCTGGTGCGCATCGGGTATAGATAGACCTCGTCGTGACGATGATTGGCGCGCAAACCAATCAGGTCGCGCTCGTCGCCGACGATATAGGTCAACTCGAATTGCCGGAGCACTCCACGCAATGGCGAAAATGACTCGCCCTTTTCCTTGCGGATCTCAACCGAGATGGCTACGTACTGGCCATCGGCGAAGCCGAAGCTGAGAAAAGTGTGAGCGGGGCCGCGCCAACCAGAAAAAGGCTCAACCACGAACCAGACGGATTCCAGCCGGCGCAGATCGTAGGACCGCTGCTCCCAGCGCGCGTCGAAGTCTTCGGTCGAGCGATAACGCGCGTTGCGCACGTTCTGAATCTGCACCGCATCACCGGAAAACGTGGCCGTTGCGGTGCGGTCCTGGTCAGGCGACCAATCGCGCTGTGTGGACGGCCGCAATACCACGATCAACACCAGATACCCCACGATTGCACTGGCGAGCACGCGCAGCGCAGCGCGCAGAACAGGGTGGCGTCGAACAGTGGGCGTAGTCATGACGCCGCAATGGTAGTTGCTGGGGCGGCTATTTCGACCATTCCCTTGCACCTTGGCCCCTGCGCGTCGTGGAGCAAGGCGCGTGCCCTGCGCTGGTTGTTCCGCGCACGATTGGTCGCGGATTTGCTCGCGTCGGAAGGCCGCCTCCGCTTACTTTTGGCAGCGTCTTGGCTATGTATTTGCACGTATGGCTGGCCCCCGTCCACATAGGTAACTTGTGCTCACTGGCTTTGAAGAATCGAACTACAGGCACAGGCAAGGCCAGGATTCATTCCACCTTGGTGCCCATAGCAAAGGAGCAGGTTTTGCCCAGAATCATGTTAGTCGACGACGAACGCAATGTGCTGAGCAGTTTGCAGCGCACTATCCACGGCATGCCGGCGCATACCTTCGATGGCGCAGTCATCGTCGAGACCTTTAACAAGCCGGAGCTCGCGCTGGAGCGCGCCGCTGAATGTGAGTTCGACCTGGTCATCTCGGACTGGCGCATGCCAGGCATGAATGGCATCACGTTTCTCAACGAGCTGATCCAGATTCAACCGACCATTGCGCGCCTGGTCTTGAGTGGTTACGGCGATTTTCTGTCAGAAGTCACCGCGATCAAACGCATCAAGATCTTTCACTTCATCAATAAGCCCTGGAACAATCTGGAGCTCAGGACGTTGCTGCGTCAAGCCTTGGAGAACCGTCGCGAACTGATGGCTACTGATCCGCGATCGGACGTCGAGCTGCGCGATGACAGCCGCTTGACGGAGCTGGAGCTGAAACGAATCGACGTGGAGCAGCCGAAATTCGGACAGATCAAGCCGCAGTTCCAGTTTCTGGACCGAATCGGGCTTTGCAGCTGAAACCGACCAGCAGCGTCGCCCGCACCGCTCGGGCGATGCTGCAGCGTCCACCGCCGCAGCGGTGGTCAGGCGTCATGTGATCCGAATCGCACGCGTCGCGTCAACGGCTCTCGAGCCCATCGCGATACAGCACGCCAGCGCAGCTGGTCGGCAGGAAACTCAATGTGCTGTTACCGGCATTGGGCACCGCGATCTCGCCGAGACCGGCGCTGTACGCGATATCGGCTGGATTGGACTGACTACCGACAAAGCTGGTGAATAGCGATTGCATAGTGAGCGGTGCCGGGCTGCGCAGAATGGCCGCCGCACCCCAACTTGATACATACACCGCGCCATCGCAGTCCTGAACTACGCCATCGAAATTGCTGAAGCTGGTTTGCACAATCAAGGTGGCTGCGGCTTGCGTGGGTTGCCAGCTGAAAACGCGCGCGTTGCTGCCCCAGCTCACCATCAGCAAGCGTTGATTGCCAGCATCCCACCACAATCCGTTGGGGGTGAACCCGGTGGCGCTGATCGGGGTGCTGTGGGTGATGCTGGCGAGGTTGCTCAAGTCCAACTGATGCAGCCGCAGACCACTGAAATCGCTGGTCCACAAACGATCGCCGCCATCACTGGCCAGTCCGTTGAGAAAGCTGGCGCCGCTGATTTGATAGTTGACCACGCGCACCGCGTCGCCAAGGCGATACCCACGAATGAAACTGCCATCAGCCACCAGCACGATCCCGCCTACGATTTCCATGCCGGCGGGTGATGTTGGATCGTCGGTAAACAGGCTAAGGGCGCCGGCCGCCGAGCGCGCGAGAATCTGGCCGGCGCTGCGGTTGCTGATCAAATAGCGATCGGCGCTGGCGTCGTATTCAAGGCTTTCCGGGCCAGACAAAATTTGTGCAGCGATCGGCAGTGGAGTCAGCAGCACAGCGCCGACGAACAACGTTGAGCGTATGGCGGTTTTCATCGGAGCGCATGGCCGCTTGGACTGGACGCGCAGATTAGCGTTTTTGCCTTCCCGAGGGTGCGCCGATTGTCTCACCGGCAACCGTCGTGAACAGTTGGATGTGTGAAACGCATCGCGGCAACGGCGCAGCGAAGCAATCAGTCTGCGTCGCGCGGTGCACTCGGCATCGCCTGGGCACGGGGAACACAATGATCATATTTGCGCAGGGGCGGCGGCGGCCGCGTGGGTTGTCACTGAGCGCAATATTGCTCGTGGCCGGTTTCTTCACAGCGCCGGTCGCTGCCGCGGACTACTACGTTTGCGATTGCGCGGGCGGTGCCGATGCCCAGTGCGTCGTCGGCAATGATGCTGCCAACGGTACCTCGCCAGCTTCTGCATGGCGCAGCTACGACCGCGCCCAGGACGCGTTCGGTGCGTTGGCTGCCGGTGACCGCCTGCGCTTCTGTCGCGGCGGCGTTTTCCCGGTCGCCGGTAGCACGCGCTGGATCAATAGCAATTGCACCGCGGCGCAGAACTGTTCGATCGGTGCCTTTGTGCCAACGTGGGCGAGTGGCGATGAGGCAAGCCCGCGCATTGCGCAAAGCACGGGCCACGGCTTCGATTTCGGCGACGGCGGTGATGCCGATCACGAGGAAGGCTATCGAGTCAGTGATCTCGACATTCGCTGCTCGGCCTGCGCGCCGGACAACTACGGATTCTTTGTCTACAACGACATCGACGATGTGCGCCTGGAACGCTTGCGCATCAGCGGCTTCTCAATCGGCGTGCATTTGGCAGGCTCCAATCCGTGCAGCACAGACCCCGAATGTGATGGCCACAATCTGCGTTTCAGCTTGGTCGATAGCGACATTCTCGACAACACCAGTCAAGGCTTTCTCGGCGGTGACAGCGATCTGCTGATCGCGGACAACCGATTTCTGCGCAACGGCAGCGGCACCGTGTTTGAGCACAACGTGTACCTGGCTGAGAGCGGCGGCGCGACAACCGGCGTGCGTGTGGTGCGCAACGAACTCTACCGCTCTGCGGCGAGCACGAGCGGCAACTGCGAGGGCGTGCCACTGGTCGTGCATGGCGAATACACCGACTTGTTGGTCGAGGATAATCTGATCTACGAGGATATCGGCGGCGTCGCGCAGGGCTGCTGGGGGATCAGCCTTACCGCTGGGGGCAACTCCGGGCCCGAAGGATTCGTTCGCGCGATCGTGCGCGGCAATACGATTCGCAATGTTGGGAATGTCGGCATTGCGCTGTCCAGCTGCGTCGACTGCATCGTCGAAAATAATCGCATCGAGCATCAACAGGCATTTGGTGTGTTTGGTGTGTTCGCACCCGCTTTGGCTCGCGCCAACAACGACCTGGCAATGACGCGCATGACGGTGCGCAACAACTCCATCTATACGACAGCGGCCGACAGCGTTGGTGTCCGCGTCGGTGGCGAGGGTGCGCAACACGTCGTTGTCAGCAATGCGCTGCATGCCAACTACACCAGCGGGCCTTGGGCCTGCTTGTCGCTCGACCTGCCGACCAACGCTTACACCGCCGTCGACAACAACGTGTGCGGATACGCAACAGGTGCCGGTCGCGAATGGGAGGAAGGTTCAGGCACCATCGGTGCTTGGCGCACCGCCAGTGGCTTCGATCTTGCGTCACAAGCCGTGTCGCCCGGGTTTGCCAGCGCCGGCGCACCGGCGCACAACCTGACCGCAGCTAGCGCATTGTCACCCATGGTTGGTGCTGGTCATCCAACGCGCAGTGCGCCGCTGGAGTTTTATGGCAACTCGCGAAGTGCTCCACCCGATGCCGGCGCGCATCAGTTCGGTTCGTCGCCGTCTCTTTTCGGCAACGGATTCGAAGTGCCCAACTGACGCCTTAACGCCCGCGCCGATCGCTAGGCAGTCGCCAGGTTTCCCCGCGAACGTGCAAACGTTCACGCTGCATGGTGGCGGCAAAGCGTATTCTGTGCGTCAACGTAGTGATCGATTTTGGAGCGAACGATGGCCACGGGTTGGGCGGGCGACGGTGCTGTCCAGGACCAGATCGACGCAACCATCAGGGATGCGATCGAGCGAGCGCGTCGGCAATTGTTGAAAGGGCCGGGACTGTTGCATTGTGAATCCTGTGGCGACGCCATTCCCGAGGCGCGACGCAAAGCAGTAGCCGGCGTACGCCTGTGCGTGACTTGTCAGGAAACCCATGATGGCGAGCTCGGCGTGGTCGGCACTTTCAACCGGCGTGGCAGCAAAGACAGCCAGTTGCGCTGATGGCGAGCTAGCGCCGATTTCGACGCGCGCGGGCGACCGTTGTGCCGCGTTTGCTTCGCAGCCTTTATCCTGATCACGAACCGGCCGTCGTTGCAACGCCTGATCCCCGCTTCAGGCGTGCGTAGATCAATGCAGCCTTAATTGCACGGCGTGAAGGTAAACCAGTAGTCGTTGCCCGTGTTCGAGAATCGGGCGATTCCGTTGGTGTTGTCGCGCGCCATGAAAAACGGAGCCTGCAGCCATCCGGGTGGGAAGCCGCAGATCCGACGTGGCACCAAGTGCGTAAAGGCCCCGGAGTTGAACCCGAACATTCCGATGCTGTCCGCTTGCAAGGTACCAATAATGCGCCCAGGGGCTGCCGAGATTTCGCCAGTGTCTGTGCGCACGGGTTCGGCAAAGATGCTGATCTCAATGGTGCTGGAAGGCACCCAGCCGTAGCCTGTGGGCGTGAAGATCGTCCTTTCGCGGTCGCCCAGCGCCGAGACATAGAACCCGGGTTCATTGCGTGGACCCATGGCGCATCCGGTGATCGACAAAAGTGCAGCAGCAACCACGCATAACGTGGTGAGTTTTTGCAGCAGCTTGAGATTTTGCAACATGTTGTTCTCCTTTTTTGATGAAATGTGGAAACAAACGCGCTCAGTCCGATGCGACGACCGTCGCCGCTCGCTTGCGCGCTGAGCATCGCGCTACGAACACTTGTCGATCCGCGCATCGAGATCGGATGCCATGCGCAGAATTGATTCATGGCCGCTTTCCTTGGCTGACTCGGGTGCCATGTCGCCTGCACCCTTCTTGGCACCCTGAATTCAATAACAGTAAATAGTGCAGGGACCGGCCAACTCCAGTCGCGTCGACGGTCTGGCGCGATCCGAGATTCGGCACATGCGTGTGGGCGGGTACGTCAACCGGCCCGCGTGTGTCGCGCTCCCGTGTCCACCGCGCGTCAGCCTCCGTGTCAGCGCTGATTGCCGATAAGCGTATGCGCCGGGGGTCACTGGAGTACCTCACGAACAAAATCATCGCGTTCTTGTCGAGCTTGGCGTTTCCAACGAGCCTGTCGCCGTCTGCACATCATCGATCTGGATTTTGGCGTGAATGGCTATGCCACGATTCCGGTACCGGATGCCAATGGCAGTTTCAGCAGGCCGCGATTGACGCGTCAGGACGACGGTCCGATGCTGTTGGCAGAGCGTTACGAGGTGGCCGTAGCCTTTCGTCCGTTCTACGGCAATAGCGATATGTGCGCGGTGCGCCTGAACTCGAATGGCAGTCTCGACAGCACGTATGGCTACAGCAGCGGCTACAGCCGGTTACGCTTTTTTCCCTACCGGTGGTCTTATCGACACCCGCCAGGAGCGCGGTGACGCAGCGCTTATCGATGCGCTCGGGCGGCTGCTGGTAGTGGGCGAGCGCCAGGGCAGCAGCGCCAACGAGCACCAGATGGTGGTCACCCGTCTGACGCGTGCACCGCTAGCGTCAGACGCGTTGTTTGCCGATGGTTTCGAGTGAAGCAAGACTCCGACTTGGTGAAGACCGGAGTCGCGTTCAATCGCGCTTTCATCAATTTTCCATGAGCAGCTCGTGATGCCGATGAACTCATTCTGCGGCCGCAAGCACGCGCCGCCAAACAGCCGGGCGACGTTTGCGGCGAATGCGGTTGACAGCGTCTAGTACCGCACGCGCGTCATTCCAAGATCATTGTCGATGCTGTTCTAGATGCCGCTGAACTTCTGTTCGGAAACGCAATGGCCGACGCGGGAAGAAATCTCGCTGCGAGCACCTCGTCAAGGCTGCAAATGTCTGTGCTCTCGAGCCAGCACGCATGTGCCCGCTTATGGCTAATCGAGCCCCGCACACAATACGACAAGAACGGAATGGGAACGCCGCTCAATGCTTAAGCGCCAGGCAACAAATGCTTGCACTTGTTATCCAACGCGAGAAAGACGGGAAAAGATGATCAAAGTAATTCACTGGCTGACGTTTCAACGTCGGTTGCGGCCGTGAACCGTGCATCCAGTGTCTCGTCCGATGAAACGCCTACCAGATCAGATCGTCGGGCACGACGAAGCGCTGATAATAGGGGTCGTCCCCACTGTGCGCATTGCTCGCCTGGGTGCGCCCGTGATCAACCACGACCGACCCGTTTCGCTCGTACACCATGTCGGCAGCGGCACGTGGCAGTAATTCGTAGCCCTGATCGTGCTGCACGATCACCAGAACGCCCTTGGCCAGTTGACTGCGTTGCAGCGGATTGACCAGGATGCTCTTGATACTGGTGTTATCGGCGAAGCGATAGTCGATCTCCCCAGCCCGTGCAATCTTGTGTGTCTCGACAATCTGCCGGATCTGCGCGCGGAGCTCGCGGGTGCGCGCCGACGACTTTTGCTCGGCCGCCAACGCCCGATCGCGCTCGACGCGCTCAACCTGCAACTGCTGTGCGTTTATGCGCTCTTCGCCGCCGGATGCCGGCGACTTTCCCTGGCGCTGCTGGTTCTGTTCACGCACTGCCGCCGCGACATTGTGCTTTTTGACCAGACCGGCCTTGAGTAACTGTTCCTGCAGAGGCGTGCGCATGGCGTCGAGTCGGAGCTTTTCGGGCTGGAGAGACACGATTGTAGCTTCGACTCGATGCGCCTGAGCGCTCAAAGGCACCGCAAAGTAACGCAGGCCGGCGACACGCCTGCCCCACGACAGGGTTCTCGCCCTGGAACAGGGCCATTGTTCGCTGGCCACACGGTGCTTTAATCGTTCTGATGTCCTCGACGCTGCTCTGCTTCAGCTGCTCGGTGCGACCGCGTCGTGGTCAGTTCTGGATGCGAATCTGGATCGGGTAGTACGCTCCCGAAAGCGCACTGGCATCGAAGTGATGCATTTCGTCGCCATAGCTGGGGTGACTCTTCAATCCAGACGGGGTAGTCGCCTGCACGAAGAGTTCGTAATCGCCGTTGACCAGGCCGCTTGAATCGAACTGCAGCGCATAGCGACCCTGCGGAGCCGGTGCATCCTGCGCGGTTTCGAGCAGGACGACACGATCACCCGGCCCGGTGCCAGTGCCGACCCGACGCAGAAAAACCTCGACCTTGGCGATACCGGCGGTGCCGCCCGAGCTCCAGATCTCGGTGCTCTGCACAGGCACATGCATCAGCTGCGGTGCCCAGCCTGCCCAACTTCGATTGCCGACCTCAATATTGAGCGGCACCATGCCGCTGACCGCAATGCGGACTACTGGATCAGCACCCAGATGGTGATCGCCGGTGATTTCGGTTCCTTCGATACTCTGCAGACGCGCTGGCGGTCCCAGTCTCGGCAACTCCGCATGCAGCGGGAAATGATGGATGGCCGCTGGCCGTGTGTAGGCAGGCGCACTTCCCGGCGGATAGAACACTTCAACGTGCACATTGAGAATACCGCTGTTGTCGGCATTGAACTGAAACGTGTTATTGCCGACCAGTAGTGGCGACGCACCACCCTGCACGATGTCGCCGAGCTTGACGCGCGCCGTATGCGGAATGCCCCAGCCCATCAGGTTGGCATTGAGCGGTGCGCTGTTGTTGCGCGGCTGCTGCAAGATGAACTGCGTGCCACCGTTGAGCCTGACGAAATCGGTGGGCAGTATGTTGAGTCCCGAGTAGTCGCCCATCTGGTAGGTGTATACCAACCAGGCTTCGGCCGTGGCGCCTGGGGTCAGCGGGTGAATGTCGTCCGGCACGTTGACGGTGAACGTCGGAAATGTCTGATTCGAACGACTCGACTTCTGATAGTCGGTGCCCTCAATGCGGGTGACGTAATTGTGCACCGTGCGTGCATCAACCACCGGGCCGTCGAACCCAAAATTGTCCCAATGCACCAGGTAATAGGGATTGGCGTCCTTGGACGTGTTGTAGCCGAATCCGACCCACAGCAACTCGTAGTCGCCAGCGGCAAACGTATACGGAGTGTAGGTCGAGTTGATCACGCTCCTACCATCGATGAAGATCTGCACGCCATCGGTGCCGACGCGCACATCGAAATGACGGCGTACGTTGGACACCGCCTGGCGTCCCACGCTCTCCAGATTGACCCCGACCAGCTTATGCGAAGCACCTTGCATGTCGATCAAACTGACGCTGACCTCCTGAAACTGCGCGCGCACACGCAGTATGCCTGCGGGCAGGCCCAGCGCACCGTCTTCGTCGAAGAAGCTGGCGTGCGCGGTGAGCTCGGTCGGCACCGGATTCAAATCGAAATACCAGACCGATCGCGGACTCAACGGCGCGTCCATGTCGAACACGATGCGTCGACGCACACCGGGTTCAATCCTCAACTTTTTGCGGAAGCGCTGCGTGGTCTGTGACTTGTCGCCGGTAGTGTCGACACGCGTGCCATGCAGGGTGTGCGCGTGGTACTGGTCGTTGACGAAAAACAGGTTGAAGCGCGCATCGGTCGAGGTGACTGTGGCGTTGTTCCACAGCTTTTCGTCGGCAGGCCCGAGCGGCAGATTGAAGTCATCGAAATAGGTCATGCCGCTACGCAATGCCGCCACGCGCGCGCCATCGCCACCATTGAAATCAATTACTGCCGGATAGCTGGTGATCGCGCCCAGCGCATTGATGCGCTCAACGCGCAGGTGATACAGCGCACCATTCTGCAGCGGCTGGATCTGCACGCGGCGATTGCCGGTCACCAGCCATCGTGAACCGGGCGGCAGCGTGGTGCCCTTGGCCAGCAGCGGCGCGGTCAGATGATCCGGATTGAGACAGCTGGCGCTGTCGTTGCCGGCCACCAGTCGTGCCTTCTCAGTCGCCGGTGGCACGTCTGGCCACCAGGTCACCAGAAATCCGGCATCATCCTGGGGCGAACCGGTCATGGTCCAGAACTGGCCCCAGGGACTTTCGGCGTTGTAATCCATCTCCAAAGTCGCCACGCGATCGTCACGCAGCACGACGACGACTGGCGCCGCCTGCAACGGCCCGCCTTCGAAACCGTCGATGAAAATATTCTGACCCAGCGCTGGCAGACACGTCAGCGCAAGGCAAGCCAGCAATAGAGACCTGGTTAGCCGCAGACCACAACGCGCGCGCGGCGCAGAGGCAACGATGGCGAGCTCGATCACGGCCCTTCTCCTTCAGAAACAGGGCAAAGATATTGTCGACAGTTCAGCCCCTTTTCTTCGAACCGGTCCACAACTCTGACCCGACGAGGTGCGAAATTGGTATTGCCAATATGGCGCACGACTTAATCCAGCCGAAACCCTGGTCGCGCCAGAAATGCTGGTCACCAACAGGGCGGGCGGCGGCGCTCGTTGCCTGGGCAACCCATTGCGACGACGCACTGCGCCTTGCTGACAATTTAGACAACGCATCGGCGGTCGCCTCAACGTTGCAGCGACTTGGCGTAAACGTGCTCTTCTCGGTTCGCGTACTCGGATTCCTGCAATCCCTTGATGCCTTCGGCAATGGCCGCTGCACCGCGCACCGGGTCACCGTGCGCGCGCCAACAGGCACCGAGCACGGCGCGCCCATAGGCATAAAGCGCACTGCCGGGGGCGAGGGCATCGGCATTCTGGGCAAATGCATCACAGTCGAGTTTGGCGTCGCCGCGGGCCAGATGTACGCGTAGGGCTTCGATGTGCGCGCGCGATGAACTTTCCATGGCGGCGGGGCCGATCGCCGCATTGGTTTTCGCGGTCTGTTGCAAATACTGCAGCGCCTCGTCGTAGCGCCCAAGATCACGTAGCGTTCGGCCCAGCCCCATCGTCGCCATGGCGGCGGGTCGACTCTCGGTGCCCAGCTGCGCGCTGATGGTCCCGTGGGCGTTGCGCCAAAGCGGTTCTGCCTCGGAGGCGCGAGCGGTGTCCTGCAACAGGCCGGCCAGGGCAAGCTGAGTCTGTGCGACGTTGACGTGGGCAGGCCCGTAACGTTTAAGTCGAGAAGTAAGCACTTTGCGCATCAGCTGCTCGGCTTCTGCGTACTGCCCCAGACTGGTCAGCGACAGCGCGAGATTATTTCGCGCGGAATCGAGGCTTTGATTGTCGTCGCCATACACCAGAATCTTGGCCGCGATCGACTCGCGCATCAACGCCGCCCCCTCAGCATTGCGATTTTGCCTGGCCAGATTGCTGCCGAGCTGACCGGTGAGGATCGCTCGCAGCGGATCGTCGGGCCGTTCGCGACGCATGCTTTCCAGCGCCTCGCGGAGCAGCGTTTCGGCTTCAGGAAAGCGGTTGGTCGCATGCAGCAGGCCAGTGAACGGCAAAATCACCTCGGGTTGGATGCGCCCAACCCAGCGCAATTGTCGAGCCATGCCTTGTCGATACCAGTGCTCGGCCTCGGCATGTGCCGAGCGCCCGGTCAAGCGCGTGCCCAGACGCACCTCGAGCCGAGCGCGCACCAGTTCGCCGGCCTCGGTGTCGGGCAGTGGCAGTGCCAGCGCCTCGCGCAGGATCGCCTCGTTGGCCGGCAAATCGCCTTGCCAGATTCGCGCATTGGCCAGGTAATCCATCGCGCTGCCAATCAACACGACATCGCCGCTTTTGCGCGAGTCTACCAGCGCACGCTCAAGGAGTTCGGCCCCCGGCTGATAAACACCGAGCCCGAGTTGCGCATTGCCCAGTGCGATCAACAGTCGTGCGCGCACGCCTGGCTCGTCGATCAGCTGCCGGTCGATGGTGCGCGCACCCTTGTCGAGAATCTCCACCGCGGTAACCGCGCGACCGCGACTTTCCGAAGGGTCCGCCAGCTTGAACAAGCCTTGCAAAAACTCCACCGTGCGTTCGGCGGTCAGCGCTGCACGTCGCGCACTGTCGCGCTCATCACCCGCGACATCGGCCTGCCACAGCGCAGCGCCCAGTCCCGCGCCAAGTGACAGCACGGCCAACGTTGCCATCGCTACCGCCGCGGCATGGCGTTGTACAAAACGTCGCGCGCGATAACGCAGATTGCCGCGTCGCGCCTGCACCGGTTCGCGCCGGAGATAGCGCTCGATATCCTCGGCCAGCGCCTCAGCCGAAGCAAATCGCGCCGCGGGTTCCTTGCGCAGCGCCTTCATCACGATGGCATCGAGATCGCCTTGCAATTGCGCTCGTAACCGGGCCGGACTCAGATCGCGCTGTCGCGCCAGATCGGCAGCGCCGGCGAGCACATCGGCGACGGCCAGCGATGGTCGTGTCGGCTGCTGGTTCAGGATCGCGTACTCGTAGGCCGCAGGCGTCGATGCCTGATCGCCAAAGGGCCGCCTGCCGGTGAGCAGGCCGTAGAGCAGCAGGCCCAATGCGTGCACATCAACGCTGGTGGTAACCGGCTCGCCGCGCACCTGTTCCGGCGCCGCGTACTCGGGCGTGAACAGGCGCTTGTCCGCGCCGGTGTGTTCCGCATTGGGCTCGATCAATTTGGCAATGCCAAAGTCGAGCAACTTAACCCGCCCTTCTTGGTCGACCAGAATGTTGGAAGGCTTGAGGTCGCGGTGCACAACCAGATTGCGGTGCGCGTAGGCCACCGCCGAGCACACCGCAATAAACAGTTTCAGGCGCGCCGAAATACCCAGCCGGTGCTCATCGCACCAGGTCGCTAGTGACACGCCGTCCACGTACTCCATGACCAGGTACGGCGTGCCGTCCTGGGTCTCGCCACCATCGAGCAAGCTGGCGATGCCCGGATGCTGCAGCGCCGACAGAATGCGCCGTTCGGCGCGGAAGCGGCGCTGTAGTTCACTTCGGTCCAAGCCAGGGCGGATCAACTTGAGCGCGCCGTTCTGCCCGAAATCGCCATCCACGCGTGCGACCAGGTACACCGCGCCCATACCGCCGCGACCGAGCTCGCGGCGCAACTCCCAGGGACCAAAGCGACTGCCGGGTGGTAGCTGATGCTCAGTCTCCGCGCTATAGGCCTGCAGCTCCTTCAGCAGGTCGGGAGCAAGCTCCGCCAACGGCTCCGCCCCCACTGAGCTCGCGGTATCTGCTGCAAGCAGCGCCATCAACTCTGCGCGCAGGGCTGCATCGATGCCTTGCGCTTCGCATTCGCGGTCGATGAATGCACTGCGTTCGCTGTGCGGCAACACCACCACATGCTCAAACAACGCGCGCAGCTGCTTCCATCTTTCACCATTCATGCGATACGCCACCGAGGTTGAATTGATAGAGAGGGATCATGCAGCTGTCTGGTGGATCGCGATCGCGATGGCATGTACCGTCCCCGCGGCCGCGCATGCAAAATGCAAGTACCACGGCCACGGCAATGTCAGCACAACGTTTTCGCCTGCGGTACATGATGCTTTCGCTCAGGGGTGTCTGCGAGCATACGTGAAGCAAGACTGCTGGAGATCACTACCGAAGCAAACGCTCGCCGATGGGCTGCACTGGCCCGCACGACAGGTGCCCAGACTGCTGTGCAAGGGGTCGCTCAGCAGCACGTTGCAAATTGTCACGATGCGTGGCTGCCTAACGCCGACACAGAACCGCCGCCGCTGTCAGCGCGCGCCGCTTTTTCGCGTACCCCTCTCTCGAGCAACCGTGGTTCGACCCGTTGGTCGGACCCAGCCATTTCCCGAGGACACCTTGATGAGCGCAATGCAAGTGAAGCAAATCGTCGTTACCCGAGCAAGCACTGTGGTACTTGCCTGTCTGTGGTTGCTTGTATCCGCCGCCGGCGTCGGTGCGCGCACGGGTGATTCGAACAACGAGCCGTTTTTGCTTGGCCCGGTGGGCATCAGACCGTTGGCGCCGGTGATCACACAAACAGAGCAGCAGAGACAACGTCGGTTGTTGGCCCTTGCAGACAATCAGCGCGACCAGGCGCAGATCCTGGCGACGGCAGCGCTGCGCGACCAAAATCCCACAGTGCCGCGCGCGTTGACCGCCACGCGCAAGCTCAAGCTCGATCGCATGCGCGCAATTGCCGAGTCAGCGCCACCGATGGAAGAGTGGGTTCGCCTGGTGACGCAAAATCAAACCATGTCGCAGAACAAGGCATTGGATCGCTGGAGTACCGTCGGCACGCAGATTGCCAATAGTGACGGAAGCACGCGCGCGATGGGTGCGGTCAGCGATATCGAGTTTGCCTACGACCCCTTCGATCAGCGCACTACCCTGTACCTTGGCACGATCGCTGGCGGTCTGTGGAAGCAGCGACTGCTACTTTTCTTTCCCTTCAACGCGCCGATCAGTGAAAACTTGCCGGGTTCGCCATCGGTGGGCGCATTCCACGTTGGCGAGACCGCTGCTCCCTTCATCCTGCTCGGCACTGGCGCCTACGGCCGTGCTACCGGTACCGGGCTGTATCGCAGTACTGACAACGGTGCCAGTTGGAATCGCACAATCATGGACGGCATTCATCCGGGCGCATTCTTCAGGATCGAACGATCCGTGAGACTCGCCAGCTCCGTCTACGCATGCACCAACTCCGGTTTTTTCTCCAGTGCCGACTCGGGACTGACCTGGGTTCGACGCCGCACCGATGCGTGCACCGATTTCATTGAGTTTGGCGATGCGTTGGGCGGCATTATTATGGTGAGCAACTGGACCAACACCGGCCCGCACCTTTTCTATTCGGCAGTTCCCACCAGCGGCGGATGGACATGGAATGCAGCTGCCGACAGTGGCATAACCGGCAGCGTCGGGCGTATATCCCTGGCCATCGGCAACCCGGCGAGCAGCTATGTCTACGCGTTCGTGGCCGACGCAGACAACCACGCCAATGGCGTCTTCCGCAGTGACAGCTATGGCCTGAGTGACTGGCAGAAAATTTCTTCTGCGGGGCAGTCTTTCGGCTACAACATGGGTTTTTACGCCAATGAAATCCGCGTTTCGCCGACCGATGACAACGTGGTGGCAGCCGGGTTGGTGAACCTCTACGTCAGCACCAATGGCACCGCTGCCGTGCCGGTATGGGACCAGGTCGTATCGTCGCTATACGACCATACCGACGTCGAGTTTGTGCCGCAGTCGGTCACTCCGGGCAATACTCAATTCGTGTTCTCCAACGATGGCGGCGTGTACACCTACAACTGGGTCAGCAAAGTGGTCGGCAAGGCCGAGAACAACCGCGGTATGAACGTGCAGCTGGTGATGGGCTTCAACAATTCGATGAACCAGTCGCACGCCAATCGGAATCTGATCGGTGCCGGAATGTGGGACACGGGGTCCATGCTGGTTGATCTGGGCGCAGCGGCGGCGACGCGCATCAGCTATCTCACCGGTGCCGATGGTGGTGCACTCGGCATGTCCAGTGACAACCAGAATCATATGGTCGGCACCTTTGGCGCACCTTGGTCACGCCTGCGCAGCATGGACAAAGGCGCGAACTGGGCGCAGCTCGACGCTGGTTGCAGCAATGTCGAATCGCCAATGACCCATCCATGGGCACTTTCATTGGAACCCACGCCGGGATTTTCGGACCGTGCGTATAGCTTCGCCAAAACCGGCGTCGGCACTTCACCCGTTTACAAAATTTACCGGCAGTCGCTGGTATCCGCCGGGTGCAATTGGACGCCCTTGCATGCGGGTAATCTGCCTGCACTGTTTGCGCAGGAAAATGCTGGCGTCGTGGCCGTGCAGGTTGCCAACAATCCGAACGAGGACATTGTCTATGTCAGCACAAGTTCAACCGACAAAGTGTGGACCCTGACCGGCTCGTCGCCGACGATGACGATCACCGAACGCACACCACCGTTTACACCATCGATCGTTCCGCAAGACACCAACTCCAGCTACCTCTCCGCGGATCGCAATCCGGGACGGCGCAACACGGCGTACCAGGTGCTGTTCCATTTGACGAATGCCGGGCGGATCTATCTTGCGCTGACCGACAACGCCGGTGTGCTGTGGGAAAATGTCAGCGGCAATATCAATACCCTCGCCCAAGGTGCGGAGCCCTTTGAATTGATCGGCAATCCGACTGATTTGAACCAACTTTTTGTGGCAACGGCGATTGGCGTGTTTCGCTCAGACGACCGCGGTCAGACCTGGACGCCCTATAGCCAGGGCCTGCCGGCATCGATCTACGTGGTAAACCTCGAGTTCGACGCAACCGTCAGCCCGCCGCGGCTGCTGCTGGGCAGTTACGGTCGCGGCTTCTACTCACGCGATGTGTCGCCGCGCGCGCTCCCCGTCGACGTATTCAAAAACGGATTCGAATAGCAACTGTTTGCGAAATCGAGAAGCGTCGGGCCTTGGGGTCGATAACATCAAGGCCCGTGTTGACACCAGGGAAGGTCTGAATAAGTCACCAGTTCGACTTCGCCACACTGCTTATTGCTTGCCAAACCCCCGCTCTCAACAGCGGAGCTGGTCACCCTGCGGTTTTTTCGCCCCCTGACTCAGGGGGCTATCGCGGCTCGGGACTTGTTCAGAGGATTCCTGGAGCGCAGTCCTTTCGTAGGCACCGATCTCCGGACGGGCGCCACTCGAGCGAGCAGCCCCGGCGTGGTCACGCGCGGGTCGATTGAAGAAATCGAAAGCTGCGTTGTCGATCAATTGCGAGCCCGGTGCACGGGAAGGATTGACATCCAAACCCGCGTTTCCGGAGCGATTGCCGTCGGCATCCATGGGTCTGAGCACGAAGGCATTCGTCGCAAAGCCCGAAATCATCGATGAGCTGGTGGCATCACGCAGCGCGCAGCCCGGAAACCAACCGCCACTGATTGTCAACGCGCCTCGGATCTGTGCCACTTCGGCAGTCCACACGTTGATACTGCCACGGACGATCCGAATGCTATCGGCCTCGGCACTGACACCGGCACTGTCGCGCGCGATGCCCAGCGCAGCGGCATTGTCGACGCAATGAGTCGCAGCGACGATTGGAAACGGCAGGCACAGCAGCATCAACGTTGACAGGCGCGGCATGAGCATTCCCGTTTAGGCAGGGGTCGACTGCACATACAGCAAAAGCGACCGTAGAGGGACACCAGAAAATCGCGCGCGGGCGCGCGTCCACGCTGACATTACCCGACCACAGGTCGGATCGACCAGGCAACGCCATCGGCGGCCTCGCTTCGCACGGATGGTAGGGAGCTGGCATGCTGTGAATGTCAGTCTGTGGAGTGCACCGTGAGCGCAAACGGCAAAGACTACGAGATCGCCGTCATCGGCGCCGGTGTATTCGGCGCATGGACGGCCTGGCACCTGCAACGGGCGGGCAAGCGCGTGCTGCTTGTCGATAAATACGGGCCAGGCAACGCGCGCTCGAGTTCTGGTGGCGAGACGCGGGTGATCCGGATGGCGTATGCAGCGGACGAAGTCTACTCGCGCTTTGCGCAGCGCTCGCTGGCGATGTGGCAGCAGATGTTCCAAGCCATTGGTCGTCCAGAATTGTTCCGTGCGACCGGCGTGTTGTGGCTATTGGCTGCGGACAGCAGCGTCGGCCAACAGTCTGTTGCGACGCTGACCCGACTTGGCATCGCGCATCAGGTCATCAACGCCGATCTGCTCGCCACACGCTATCCGCAGATCAGGGTGCCGGCCGGTGGCTGGGCGATCTTCGAGCCTGACAGCGGCGGACTGCTGGCACGGCGCGCCGTGCAAGCGGTAACCGAAGACGCTGAGCGCGCGGGTGTCGATCTTTTGATTGCGGACGTGTTGCCACCGAGTGGCAGCGGGCTACTCGCGCAGTTGCGAACCAGATCGGGCGAAACGATCGATGCGCAGAATTACCTATTCGCGTGCGGACCGTGGTTGGGTTCAGTACTGCCTGGTGCGCTGGCCGGTCGCATTTTTCCGACGCGACAAGAAGTGTTTTACTTTGGCACGCGTCCCGGCAATCGGGATTTTTCCGCAGAGGCGCTGCCGATCTGGCTCGATTTCGATCGCGACTATTACGGTTTTCCTGATCTCGACGGACGTGGCTTCAAGGTCGCGCACGATAGCCACGGCGATGCCATTGACCCGGACACCGTCGAGCGCGCACCCACTGCGGACCGTGTCGCCGACGCGCGAGCGTTCATCGCCCGACGCTTTCCGGCCCTGGCCAATGCACCGCTGGTCGGCGCCGAGGTGTGCCAATACGAAAACACGTCGAATGGCGACTTCGTCATTGACCGCCATCCCGAATTCAGCAACGTCTGGATCGTCGGCGGCGGCTCCGGCCACGGCTTCAAGCATGGACCTGCGGTTGGCGAATACACCGCGCAGCGCGTGCTCGGTGGCGAGCGGCTTGAACCTCGCTTCAGTCTCGCGACCAAGCAGACCGTGCAACGGCGCGAGGTGCATTAGCACCACGCATGCATCGGCGCAGCATGCGGCAACGCCATTCGCCGCAGCGCCTGTTTTCGCTGCGGGCTCCGTATGGATTTCGGTGCCGGGTAAAGGGTGCTGTCGCGCAGCGTCTACGGGTAGCGTCTTCGGGTAGCGCTGACGCGAGCGCAAATGCAAAATGATTGCCTACGGTCCGTGTTCAGCTGCCGTACGCGCTATAGCCGGCGACATTCAAGCCAGGCTGTTGTTACGTTTCGCTTGCCAGCCAACGCGTCTGTTGGCCTAAGGCATGCGCGCTCCGTGCCCGAGTGCTCATTCTCCTGTGGATTCTTCCGCTCATGGCGCCTAGAGTGGGCCTTGGCTCGCGCGATGATCGAATCAAATAGAGGGCGAGCGCCGCAACCATTCGTCCGACTATGCGCATTGCCCTGGCCCCGCTAAGCGCCCCACGTTGCAATTTGACCCACAAGATAGGCAACCATGACCCGGCTCACTGAACGCTACACTGCGGCATTCGACCTGGTGCGTCGTGAACACGCAGGGCAGGTACGCAAAGGATCAACGATTCCGTACGTGTATCACTTGCTGGCAGTGTCCAGCCTGGTGCTTGAATTCGGCGGCAATGAAGATCAGGCCATCGCCGGCTTGCTGCATGACCTGATCGAGGATTGCGGCGAAGGCCATCGCGACGCAGTGCGCAAGAATTTCGGCGACGTCGTCGCAGACATCGTCGAGGCGTGCACGGACGGCAGCGCCGAGAGCAAAGGCCAACACAGCGATCCCCAAGCCAAACTACACGACTGGCGACGCCGTAAGCTCGCCTATCTATCGACATTGCGTGCCAAGGATCATGCAACTCTGCTGGTATCGGCTTGCGACAAGCTGCACAACGCACGCGCCATCGTCGTGGATCTTGAGACGCCTGAGATCGGACTGGATGTCTTCACGCGCTTCACTGCCGGACAAATCGGCACGTTGCGCTATTACCATTCGCTGGCGGTTTTGTTCGCGCAACGCGGCGCAAAACCGGCACGGCAACTTGAAGCAACGGTCGCGCGCATGCACCAGCTGGCCGGTGACGCACAGCGCATGCCGCTGGATATTGGCTAGCCCGGTGTGACAGTGACCGCACCCTTTCTCTGGCTCGCCTTGCTCGGCGCGCTCGCGATTGGTCTTTCGCTGGGGCTACTGGGTTCGGGCGGTTCGATACTCACTGTGCCGATTCTGGTCTACGTACTCGGTCAACCAGAGAAGGTTGCGATTGCCGGTTCGCTACTGATAGTCGGCGCGATAGCGTTGATCGGCGCGATCCCGTGGGCGCTGCGCGGCCAGGTCGATGGCCGCAGTGTGTTGTTGTTCGGTGTCCCCGGAATGCTGGGCACCTATCTTGGCGCCGCGTTGGCAAACTTTCTTCCTGGACCGCTGCAGCTGGCAATCTTCGCCTTGGTGATGCTGGCTGCGGCGGCGACCATGCTGCGATCGCCGCAAGCGTCGGCCGCAGTTTCACTCCGCAACCGTTACCGTCTTGCCGGTGACGGTGTGCTCGTCGGCATTTTGACCGGCCTGGTCGGCGTTGGTGGCGGATTCTTGATTGTGCCGGCATTGGTGCTGTTGGGCGGACTCAGCATGCATCGCGCTATAGGTACCAGCCTCTTCATCATCAGCCTCAACGCCTTCAGCGGCTTTGTCACCCACTACGGGTTATTGCGTGCCGCCGGCACCGCGCTGGACTGGCGCCTGATCGGAATTTTCATCGCGGTGGGCGCGGTCGGCAGTCTCGTCGGTCAGCAAATCGGCGGCCGGCTTCCGCAGCTGATGCTGCGCCGAGGCTTCGCCGCCATTCTGCTGTTGATGAGTGTGTATATCCTGTGGCGAAGCGTCCCCGAGCTGCTGACGGCTTGGCACTAATCTGGAATATCCCAATGCAGCCCATGGTCACGCCGTTCTTTCACGCCCAAACCAACACCTACACCTATGTGCTGCGCGATCCGAACGGCTGCACCGCGGCGGTCATCGACCCGTGCCTGGATTTCGATGCGAGATCCGGGCGCACGGGAGTCACTTCAATCCGGCGCGTTCTCGATTTCATTGTTGCCGAAGGTCTCGAACTCGTGTGGATTCTCGAAACCCATGCCCACGCCGATCACCTGAGCGCCGCGCATTGGCTGAAGGCGCAACGGCCGGCGGCGCAACTCGCGATTGGCCAGGGTATTTGCGACGTACAAAAAACCTTCGGCGTACTCTTTGGTCTCGGTGCAGAATTTCCGGTCGACGGCAGTCAATTCGATCATCTGTTCGCGGACGGGGAGTGTTTTGCCATCGGCGCGCTCGAAGCGCAAGTCATCGCCACGCCCGGCCACACCAACGACAGCATCAGCTATCGCGTTGGTGATGCATTGTTTGTCGGCGATTCCCTGTTCATGCCCGACGCCGGCACTGCACGTTGCGATTTTCCGGGCGGCAGTGCCGCGCGGCTTTACCAGTCGATTCAACGACTCTATCGGCTGCCTGAGAACACTCGGGTCTTTGTCTGCCATGACTATGGCCCCAACGATCGCGCGGTCGCCTGCGAGACCACCATTGGCGCGCAAAGGGCCGCCAACATCCACGTTCGTTCCGACGTAGTTGAGGCAGAGTTTGTGCGCGTCCGTCAGGCGCGTGACCTGACACTGGAAATGCCGGCGCTCATGCTCTCAGCGATCCAGGTCAACATCCGCGCCGGTGCGCTGCCCGAAGCGGAATCCAATGGCGTGCGTTATCTGAAATTGCCGCTGGACCAGCTCTAAGGCGTCGCCGATGTGCATCGATCCCTGGCTAGCGCGTCAGACGATCGCGGCGCACTCAGGCAGCGCGCTTGGCCGCTACCGGCAGGTGGATGGTGAAGATCGTGCCTTTACCCACTTCACTGGCAACATCGATGCTGCCGCCGTGCCTGCGGACAATGGAGTACGACACTGAGAGTCCAAGCCCCGTCCCTACGCCGACCGGCTTGGTGGTAAAAAATGGCTCGAACACGCGCTTCAAATGCGCCGGTTCGATGCCCTTTCCGGTGTCGGCAATTTTTATCCAGACACCGCCCTCGCTGCAACCGGTACTCACCGTGATGGTGCCTCGCCCCTCAATCGACTGCGCGGCATTGACCAGCAAGTTGAGCAGCACCTGATTGATCTGGAAAGGCAGACACTCGACCAGTGGCAGGGAACTGTACTGACGTATTACATGGACCTTGTACTTGAGCTCGTGCGTAGCGACATTGAGCGTGGTGTCGATGCCCTTGTGCAGATCGACCTTTTGCCAATCTGCCTCATCCAGATGCGAGAACTCTTTCAGGTCCTTGACGATCTTCTCGACACGTGCGGCACCTTCAATTGACTCGCTCAACAGCGCAGGGATGTCTTCGCGCAGGAATTTCGGGTTGACCTGCTTGGCCGGCACTCTCAAGTTTATGACGTTGGAGGCGACGGACTCGTGCTTGCTATGTGAGTGTTCGATCGCATCCAATGCGGCGACGATGTCCGCGACATAACCATCAAGGCTGATTAAATTGGCACTGACGAATGCGATCGGGTTGTTGATCTCGTGGGCGATGCCCGCCGCCAGTTGTCCGATCGATGCCATCTTTTCGGACTGCAAGAGCTGGCTCTGGGTGCCGGCCAACTTTTCGTTCAGCGCCTCGAGTTCGACGTTGCGCTGACCCAGGATGCGTTCGGTTTCCAGACGATCGGTGATCTCCGCGTTCAGCGTGGCATTTGCCCTGCCCAGCGCTTCGTTGGCATCGTCCATCTTGATCACCAGCAGCAGCGCATTGCGCGTTTGCAGATGGACATGGATTGCCATCAGCACCAGAGCGACCAGATTGACCAGCACCTGAACCAGAAACAGGTTTCGATGCTCCATCTGCGGACCAATGATGATCAACACCACAATTGTTCCCATGTTCGGCAGCATCGACATGAAGTAGCTGCGCAGACTGGGGTTCATGCTGACGATACTGATCGAGTTGAATCCGGCGGCGGCGCAGGCGAGCAACGCAACTTCCTGCGCCGAAACCACGGGCGCCGAGAGCAGATTGATGATGCCCAGCCCGGTGCCGGTAAGCATGGCGCCGACGGTAAAGATCCACATTCTGACCCGTGGATCAGGGTGACGGCTTCGCGTCCTGCCATCGCCGATTATTGAACCCACCCGCGCCACGGTGACCAACACCAGAGCAACAAACACCCAGCCAATCGCCGGTCGCTGCCGGATTGCATCCGCGAGCGACAGATAGAGGATCAGCAGGAACGGAGCAAATACCATTTGCGGAATCAGCGAGCGGCGATACAACTCATCAGTCAGGGCAACCTGCAGCTTCGGTCGATACTGCAGGTCCTGAGCCTTGAGACGAACTATGTTCACAATGTGCTCCTGCGTTGCACCCGTAAAGCCAAAGCCATTTCGAGAGCGCGCGTTGTGACGAATTGCAAAGCTGGGCCGAAACGCTGCCAACGTCGCGGAGATAGCGCAGTGTCGCGCCACAGCGGCTGTCTGTCGACCGCACTAACACGTATGTAGAAGCACGTATGGTGCGCCCCCGCAGACACACGTAACTTGCACTCACCGGTGATCCGGAACTGAGCGGAAGTTCGAGGACAGCCTCAATCATCCAGCTCCAGCACCGTCACCTACCTTGAGGAGCGTGTCATGCCGAGAATCATGCTGGTCGACGACGAACGCAATGTGCTGAGTAGCCTGCGACGCACCATCCATGCGATGCCCACGGAGACCTTTGATGGCGAGACCATCATCGAAACCTTCGAGAAGCCTGAGCTGGCATTGGCGCGTGCAGTCGAGTGCGAGTTTGATCTCGTTATCTCGGATTGGCGCATGCCTTCGATGAGCGGAATCGCATTTCTCAACGAACTGATCCAGATCCAGCCGAACATCGCGCGTCTGGTGTTGAGCGCCTATGGCGATTTCCTGTCCGAAGTGAAAGCAATCAGCCGCATCAAGATATTCCACTTCATCAACAAGCCATGGAACAACGATCAGCTGCGAACCCTTCTGCGTCAGGCGCTGGAACACCGTCGCCTGCTGATGGCCAATCCGCGGCCGTCAGACAAGGAGTTGCGACGAGAAACGCGTCTCTCGGAAATCGAGCTGCAGCGCATTGACCGCGAGCAGCCGACCTTGCATTGGAAGGCGCGCGAGACCATGGATGTGATTCAGCAATTCGGTTGATCCAGTGGTTTGACGTTCGGGGGCAGGGCCCAGGTAGCGTGCGCAGATGCCGCCGCACCTGGTGCCGTCTGCCCCTCTGACTGGTCACACTCGGCCTCCAGCGTCATTCGGCTTGCGGCAACCGCGACGCCGCGAATTTCGCTCGCGCACCCTGTTGCGCGGCGCACGACGCCCACGCGCCTGAGACCCGAACCGCTGCCCGGCACTGAGGGGCACTCAACAGCAGCATGCATTCCCCCAGCGACCGCTTGGGCAAGGGGCGCCACCGCACCGACCGCGCCAATGGCGACAGCCGACAATCGGGTGAGCGCTTGACTCTGGACCTGGGTCTAGACAGCACGCTGGGCTCACACTGGAGATCGGGCATGTCGAGATTTGGGACTGGTCAACTGGCCAGCCAGGCAGGCGTCACCATCGACAGCGTGCGCTGCTACCAGCGTGACGGGCCGCTGTCCGTGTCCACGAGACTGGCAACGGGTTATCGAGGCTACCTTGGTGCCGAGCGCAAACGCGTGCGTTTCATCCGTCGCACCAAGTTGCTCGGTTGCGCGCTGGCAGGCATTCGCAGCCTGCTGAAGCTGAGCGCTGAGCGCAGTGTGGCCAGGATCAAGCGGGTCGCCGATGCCAGGCTGACCGATGTCGAGCAACACATTCTCGAACTGGAATGCGTTCGCGACGGCCTGCGTTCGCTGATCAGCGCGCGCCCAGGGCATGGCCGCGCCGAGGCCTATCGGATCTTGAACACACTCAATGAGGAGGATTCGCCATGAGTTCATCGCAATCGCACAGCCGGTCGACGCAGCACCACGCAGACGCTGGCTCTGGCAACGAACCCGCGGCGCCACATGACGCTCACCGCGCTGCCGAAAGCGCCCCGACGACTGCGCCGGCGTTGTCGACCCGGCACGCGCCTGGCCACGGCCACTTGCACGCCCGTGCGCACGGGCAAGATCACGCACGGCTGGCACCGAACAGCACGCTGATCGATCCTGTCTGCGGCATGACCGTAGCACCCGATGCGCCGCACCACGCGCTGTACGAAGGCCGCGATTATCGTTTCTGTTCCGCCGGTTGCCGGGCCAAGTTTGTTGCCGATCCGGCGCTGTACCTGAGGCCCGGAGTTGATAACGCCGCGGTCGCGGCGGCGCCAGGCGCTCAGTACACCTGCCCGATGCATCCACAGATCGTGCGCGATGCGCCCGGCAGCTGCCCGATCTGCGGCATGGCGTTGGAACCGATGATGCCGAGCCTGGACGAAGCAGAGAATCCGGAGCTGATCGATTTCCGTCACCGTTTTTGGTGGACGTTGCCGCTCTCCGTCGCGGTGCTGGCGCTTTCGATGTTCGGGCACCAGATGGAGGTGATCGCGGCCAGCACACGTATCTGGATGGAGCTGCTGCTTTCGGCGCCGGTGGTGCTGTGGGCCGGCTGGCCATTCTTCAAGCGCTGGGGGCAGTCGATCGTCAACCGCAGCCCCAACATGTGGACACTGATTGGTACCGGCGTCGGCGCTGCATTTGGTTATAGCCTGGTCGCCACGTTTGCACCTGGTTTGTTTCCGGATTCATTCCGCGCGCATGGTCGTGTTGGTGTTTACTTCGAAGCCGCGGCGATCATCGTCTCACTCACTTTGCTTGGCCAACTGCTTGAACTGAAGGCGCGATCGAGCACTTCCGCAGCGATCCGCGCCTTGCTCGGACTTGCACCGAAGACGGCCCGGCGCCTGCGCGACGATGGTAGCGAAGAGGATATCCCGCTCACCCACGTGCATCTTGGCGATCGCCTGCGGGTGCGTCCTGGGGAGAAGGTACCGGTTGATGGCGAGGTGATTGAAGGCCGTTCCAGCGTCGACGAATCCATGCTCACTGGCGAGCCCATGCCGGTGGAGAAAGTGCCTGGGGCCAAACTCATCGGCGCCAGCATCAACGCCAGCGGCAGCCTGGTGATGCGCGCCGACAAGATCGGCTCGGATACGGTATTGGCGCAGATCGTACAACTGGTTGCGCAGGCACAACGCTCGCGCGCGCCGATGCAACGGCTGGCGGACAAAGTCAGTTTCTGGTTTGTGCTTGCCGTACTGGCGTGCGCGGTCGTTACCTTTTTCGTCTGGGGGGTATTCGGTCCCGATCCGTCATGGACCTACGCCGTGGTGAACGCGGTCGCGGTATTGATCATTGCTTGTCCGTGTGCGCTGGGTCTGGCCACTCCGATGTCGATCATGGTCGCCACCGGTCGTGCGGCGCAGGCGGGCGTATTGTTCCGCGACGCCGAGGCGATCGAGCGGCTGCGCACCATCGATACTTTGATCGTCGACAAGACTGGCACGCTCACCCAGGGCAAACCGGCGTTCCGCGAAGTGATCGCAACGGCGGAGGTGAGCGCTGATGAGGTGCTGCGTCTCGCCGCGAGTCTGGACCAGGGCAGCGAACATCCATTGGCCGAAGCGATCGTCGCCGAGGCAAGGCGTCGTGGGTTGCTACTGGAAACTGCCAGCGAATTTGAATCCGCCACCGGCATCGGCGTACGCGGCCGCGTCGGCGCCCGGAGCGTTGCCCTGGGCAATGCTGCGTTGATGCAACAGATCGGCGCCGACGTCACCGCATTGCACGAAGCCGCTGAGCGCCTGCGTCGCGATGGCGCCAGTGCGATGTTTCTGGCGGTTGAAAACCACGCCGTCGGCCTGATCGCCGTCGCCGACCCGATCAAGGACAGCACATCTGAAGCGATCGCTGCATTGCGCGCCGCTGGGATTCGCATTGTTATGGCCACCGGCGACGGCAAGACCACTGCAGCAGCCGTCGCCAAGCAGCTCGGCATTGACGAATTCTACGGTGAAGTGCGGCCGCAGGATAAATCCGACCTGGTCGCGAAACTCAAATCCGAAGGTCGCCGCGTGGCCATGGCGGGTGACGGCATCAATGACGCCCCAGCGCTGGCCGCTGCCGATGTTGGCATCGCCATGGGTACCGGCACCGACGTTGCCATGTCCAGCGCACAAGTCACCTTGGTCAAAGGCGACCTGCGCGGAATCCTGCGCGCCAGACAAATATCCCAGGCGACCGTCGCTAACATGAAACAAAACCTCGCCTTCGCCTTCGCCTATAACGCACTGGGCGTACCGATCGCTGCCGGCGTGCTCTATCCCGCCTTTGGCCTATTGCTTAGCCCGATGCTGGCCGCACTGGCGATGAGTCTTTCCTCGGTATCGGTGGTGAGCAATGCCCTGCGCTTGCGGAGCACAAGGGTTCGCGATTGATCAGGCGCCGCGCCTTGATTAGCGCTCACGCCCATAAGTGCGGCACGAAGGCGACGCACAGTGCATCGCTTTGATGCCGCGTGGCGTGCCATCCAGCGAACCACCCTGAACCAGTAGCAGCGGCAACCCGTCGGCACCGAGCGCGGCCGCACTGCGCGACACAACCAGGGTCGCACCCACCGCCACCGCATTCGACTGCGTGCCGAATGCGGCACAGCTGGTGTCCTCGCAACCGGCGATTTGGAACTGGCCATCCCAGATCAGCGGTGCGACGCCATCGCCGCGCAGCAGCAGCTGTGGCATGCGTACTGCGGCGCTGCTTGAGTTGAAAAGCGACGTCAACGTTGGTGTGTCGCAATAAGTTGCGTTGGCGGGCGTGCCGTTGCACTGCACATAGATGATTTCGTTGTTACTGGTGCCGTTGAAGCGCGTCAACGCGATCACGGCGCGATTGGCCGGCGTCAATGCGATCGACGGTGCGAAGCCGCTATTCGGAGCCGAATCGAGTGTACGCAGAGTAATTCCGCTGCAGCTCGAATTGGAACACACGGCCAATTTGAGTCGCTTGTTGGTGACGTCCTGATAGGCAATCTGCACACGCCGGCCATCGAAAGCGATCGCCGGCCATTGGCCGACATCGCCGGTCCCGTCGATCGCCACACCGGTGGGCGAGGCGCAATCGGCATCAACACAGCGCAAAAAGCGCAGGTCATCATTGCTGTTGTCATAGTAAGCAATCAGCGGACCATTGCGATTGCCTTCGAGTCCGGCTACGGCACCATTCATGGCGGTGATCGAGGTGAACTGGCCGGTGTCACCGAGCGTTTCAATCGCGCTGGTAGCCGCACTGCTGCACTGCGGATCAACGCAGCGCGCGAATTTCAGATCGCCATTGGTACGGTCGTAATAGCTGATCACTGGGCGATCTTGCACACCCATCGCAATCGAATTGAAATCACCGACATCGCCCGCGCTATCCAGCGTGACCGAACGCGATGTGCTACAGACCGGGTCATTGCAGATAGCGACTTTCAGGTCCAACGTTGCTACCGCGTAGTAGGCGATGATCGGCAGGCCATCGGCACCGATCACGACCGAGAACCAGCTCGCCGTGCTGGGCGTGACTTCGGATTCGGGCGCGACCAAATGGTTGCTTGCGCCATACCATGCGACCGACTGCGCCATGCCGGCGTCAAGCGAAGTAAGCGCCGTATTCGCGTAAGGCGCGCTGGTCAGTTCGGTGCGCGGCGCCAGCACGGTGGTGCCTACCGTCACCTGAAGGAAACGTTTGCTGCCTTCAAACGCGGCGATGCCGAAGTCCAGCGATACGGTGAACAACCCTTGATCTACAGCCACGCCAGTGCGCGTCAACGTTGCGCCGATCTGCGTGCTGCCACCGGCGGCATCGAACAGTCTGAAGGTAAAATCGAAGGGACCGCTGGCCAACACGCCACTCTGCTCGAGTCGACCCTGGTAGGTAAAGGCCGTGCCCTGCGGCGCGGCGTTTGCTCCGAGCGCGTGCAGCACAAGGACTAGGAGAATTGAAAATTGCAGAAAAATGCGTTTCATGGGAGTTCCTTTGTGGCGGTGTGACGCGTTGTTGCTCGAAGCCCGTGTTGTTAAATGTCGGACTCGTTCAGAGCCCGTCGCTGTTCGAAACTCTTTGCTGCTCGAGCCGGGCACATCACTCGAAGCCATTGGTGAATATGGAATCCGCTGCCGGGGCGTTCTCGCCCAGCACAATAAATCCGGGTAGTAGGCGAAACGTGCCACCTAACAACGGCGCCGCTGGCGTGGCATCGGGTTGCGCGACGCTACCCTGCACACGAAAACTGCCCCCGGTGGCAACGCCGCCACCGCCATCGATCGATGACCAGGTCAGCTCAAAAACCCCGCCTGACTGCGCCGCCAAGGGCAGCACCCATAGCAATGCCAGGCCCGCAGCCAATGTTCGTCTCATAGGTCCTCCCTCGGATCGACCGCGCGCAAGGTCGCGATCTCTTAGGTAACCCGGAAGCATGAGGAGTCCCGCCAAGTCCGGGCTAGACGCTAGGTTCGTCGCATCGCCATCGTCTCTTGGCGTGGAATTCAAATCTCATTGCCATAACGGCATCGTGACGGTCTGGGCAGCGCGGGGGGCGTTGATACTCTCGTCAGACCATAACTTGGACCAACGGTGTTCACCGGTTCGGCCGAGCACGCCGCCGCATCCAAAGGCAAAGGCGTAAACATGGCGATCGAGTTTCAAGGCACTTGACCAGCGACGGAACGCAATGGTCCACACTTAGTTCAAAAGTCTGTCAGTGATGGAGGTGCTGGCTCGGCCGCGTCATGAATAAATCGCTCCGAATCAATAGAGCCGTCGGCGTTGCTCGGCCTGTTGAACAAGCATGACCGAGTGCTAAGCATCCGGTTGAAAGCGGTGCGGGTGAAGCCAATCTAACGTAACTTTGTTTACACAGTTGGTTTGACAGACTCCATTCCTGCACACCCGCAACCAGTGGGACCTAACGCCCAGCATCAGCCGCAGGCGAGATAACGCCGTCAGCTGCATGCTGTTGTTGCCCGCTGCCGCAGCGCATCACTCCTGACTCGTAAGCGCATAAACCATATCGCTCACAGACCGACGGAAGGACTCGTTCTCCACGAACTGCTTGTAGAACTGCGTGTAGTCTTTCACTGATCCCTGCACCGCCTTGCTGAGCGCCTGATCGAGCGCCAAGTGCGCTGTATGCGGTGTGTTCGCCTTGGCATTGCGGTAGGCGCTGTCCGCGGCCACCTTGGGCGCGATGTCGTCGCTGATGTGCTGTGCGATGCGATCCGTGTCGGTGAACAGCGTCCCGAACTGATCGTTGAAGGTCTTCAGGATGCTGCTCAGGCGATCCATCGCCGGCTCAGGTCTGTGCCCGCCGGCGTCGGTCGGCACGGGCTCGATCTCGGCGTCCTGGTCCGCCAGCGCGATCTTCAGCACCGCCTTCTTCTCGACGCGGTAGCTGTCCATGTCGATCGCTTCGAGGATGCCCTTGGCGAGGTCTTCCTCCTGCGGGGCCGGCAGCTTCGGCAGCAGCAGGTTGAGCAGGATCGACAGCTTCTCCCACTCGGCGTTGCTGTAGGGGATGACCGACGACAAGAACGCGTAGGTGCGGCAGAACACCTTGGCCTTGCCCTTGAAGTCCACCTGTCCGTCCTCGTCGAGCGTGCTGGTGTAGGTCGCAACGCACGCGTCGAGGATCGGGTCGAGCTGGTCGCGCTCCGCGCCTCCGAGGAACAGCTCGACGAAGCGCTGCACCTGATCCGCTGAATAGACCTGCGCAGCATCGAGCGCCGTCTTCAGGTCGTGCAGCTTGTTGGGGTCGGTCTCTTCGCTGAGCAACGTGGTGCGGAAGTAGTCCTGGAAGGCGAACGTGATCGCCTCACTGTTGTTCTGGAAGTCGAGCACGAAGCAGTCGCGCTTCTGCGGGTGCGCACGGTTGAGTCGCGACAGGGTCTGCACCGCCTTGATGCCCGAGAGCGGCTTGTCCACGTACATCGTGTGCAGCAGCGGCTCGTCGTAGCCGGTCTGGAACTTGTCGGCGCAGATCAGGAAGCGGTACGGGTCGGTCTGGATCTTCGCGGCGATGTCGTTGCTCGAAAAGCCGTTGAGCGACGACTCGCTGACCTTCGCGCCGTTGTATTCGTGCTCGCCCGAGAAGGCGACGATCGCCTGGTAGGGGCTCTTGCGCTCCACCAGATACGTCTTGAACGCGTGGAAGTACTGGATCGCCCGCTCGATGCCGCTGGTGACGACCATGGCCCGCGCTTCGCCGCCGATCTTGCTCGACGCGATCACCTGCTCGTGGAAGTGGTCCACCATGATCTCGGCCTTGAGCCGGATCGCGTGGTCGTGGCTCTCCACATAGCGGCGCAGCTTCTTCTTCGCACGCTTCGTATCGAACTCCGGGTCGTCGTCGGTCTTCTTGATCAGCTTGTAGTAGCTGTCCACCGGCGTGTACTGCTTGAGCACGTCGAGGATGAAGCCCTCCTCGACCGCCTGCTTCATCGTGTAGCCGTGGAAGGGACGGTGCTTGACCTTGCCCTCGGCGTCCGCCGGCAGCGCCTCGCCGAACATCTCCAGCGTCTTGTTCTTGGGCGTGGCGGTGAACGCGAAGTAGCTGGCGTTGGTCAGCATCTTGCGCGCCGCCATGCGCTTCTCGAGCGCGTCGTTCACCGTGTCCTCGGGGTCGGGTCCCTCATCGTCCCCGGCGGTTGTCTCGCCCTTGCCTGCGCCGCCGAGTGCTTGACTCATCGCGGCCGAGGTCTTGCCGCCTTGGCTCGAACGCGCCTCGTCGATCACGATGGCAAACGCCCTGTCGCCCTCGGTGGCAATCTCGTCGAGGATGAAAGGGAACTTCTGCACCGTGGAGACGATGATCTTCTTCCCTTCCTGGATGTACTTGCGCAGGTCGCCGGACTTCTCGGCATGGCCCACGGTCGCTCCCACCTGCATGAACTGCTTGATGGTTGCCTGAATCTGCTGGTCGAGCAGTCGCCGGTCGGTGACGACGATGACCGAGTCGAACACTGCCCTGCTGCCATCATCCGTCGCGCGCCTCACGCCGATAAGCTGGTGCGCTAGCCAGGCGATGGAGTTGGACTTGCCGCTGCCCGCCGAGTGCTGGATCAGGTAGCGCTTGCCCGCACCCACCGCGCGCACATCAGCCAGCGCCTGGCGCACCACGCCGAGCTGGTGGTAGCGCGGCCAGATCTGCGTGCGCTTCTTCCGGCCGGTCTTCGGGTCCTTCTCCTCGATGATCTGCGCGTAGTTTTCAAGGATGTCGGTCAGCCCCGCCGGCGTGAGCACCTGCTTCCACAGGTAGTCGACCTTGAGGCCGTTGGGATTGGGCGGATTGCCCGCGCCATCGTTGTGGCCCTTGTCGAACGGCAAGAACCACGAGCCCTTGCCCGCGAGCCTGGTGCACATGCGCACCTCGCTGTCGTCCACCGCGAAGTGCACGACGCAGCGGCCGAACTCGAACAGCCGCTCGCGCGGATCGCGGTCGCGCTTGTACTGCTCCACCGCGTCCAGCACGTTCTGCTTGGTGAGGCTGTTCTTCAGCTCGAAGGTGACAAGGGGCAAGCCGTTGATGAAGAGGCCGAGATCGAGCGCGCGGCGCGTCTCGTCATTGCTGTAGGCGAGCTGGCGGGTGATGGAGAAGCGGTTCTGCGCGTGCAGTGCCGTGGCCTTGGCGTTGCCCGGCGACGGCGTGCCATAGAACAGGTCGAAGTGCAGCGGGCCATGGTCGAGGCCTTTGCGGATCACGTCGATCACGCCGCGTTTGCCGATCTCACCCGACAGCCGCGCCAGAAACTTGAGCCGGTTGATGTCCTTGGTATCGTTTGCATCGGCCAGCGCCAGCTTCTTGAAAGACTCTGGCTGCGTGGCGCGCAGGAAGGCGAACAGCTGCGGCACATCGAGCGCGTGGGCGCGGTCGAAGTCTTTGGGGTTGCCGGCGGTGTAGCCGGTGCCGCCGTAGGACGCGGGCGGTTCGGCGACCCTATTCGGTTGAGGGGCGAGACCGTCGGTGCCGGTCATGTGCCGCATGATCAGCGTTTCCAGGCCTTTCTCGCTGGTGTCGGTGGTCATGCTTGGGCTCCGCTTACCAGCAGATGCGTCACGATGCGCACCAGCACCTCTTTTTCGTCGGCGCGGCTCTCGGCGATCATCAGCGTCAGCGCGACCAGCGTGGCGTTGGAAATACACCGCGTTCCGTCGTCTTTCAGCAGTGCCGCATTGCGCTCCAGAAACCAGAGGAACAAGGTGGCGGCAATGCGTTTGTTGCCATCGACGAAGGCGTGGTTCTTGACCACGAAGTAGAGCAGATGTGCGGCCTTTTCTTCGAGGCCAGGATACAGATCCTCGCCGTCGAAGGTCTGCATGATCGCGCCCAGTGCGCTGGCCAGACTACTGTCCTTTTCAACGCCGAAAACATCGGATGCGCCGAACCGTGAACGCAGTTGCTCGACGATGCGCAGCGCTTCCTCGTGACCGAGCGCGTGCATTACCGCTCCGGCCGACTTCGGCTTGGCGACCCGCTGATGGTCGTAGTCATCGAGCAGGGCGAGCGCCTGGTTGTAGTCGGCGACCACCGCCAGCAGAGCCTTCGCCTCGTCGCCCGACAGATCGCGACGCCGGGCCGTGTCGGCGATCAGCCGCACCGCCTGGTTCAGATCGCGCAGGCGGTTCGCGTTGACCGAGTACCCCTCGACGAGATGGTCTCGCAACACGCCGGTGGCCCAGATGCGGAACTGTGTACCGCGCCTGGAGTTGACCCGGTAGCCCACGGAGATGACGGCATCGAGGTTGAACAACCGCACTTGGCGCCGCACTTGCCGTTTGCCCTCGGTTTGAACTACCGAGGATTCCTCGGTCGTTGCGGATTCCTCCAACTCCCCTTCGCTGTAGATGTTGCGCAGGTGCAGGCCGATGGTGTCGGTGTCCTTGTCGAACAGTTGCGACATCTGCCGCTGGCTCAGCCACAGGCTTTCGCGTTCGAGCCGCACGTCGAGCGATACCTTGCCGTCCGCAGCCTGATACAGGACCACCTCACCGCGCAGTTCGTCGTGGGTTCCGGCGCTCATTGCTCGGCCTCCTCGGGGAGGACGTCGAGATCCTCGACCGCAGCGTCCTCTGCTTCGATCAAGCCGTCCCCCTCGTCCATCCGGTCCGCGTCGCCGAGCTGGTCTGGCAGGTGCAAAGCCGCCTCGCGCACATCGAGCTTGCCGGTGACGACATCGGCGCTGCCGGCGCTGTAGCCCGTGCCGCAGTAGGGCGCTTGACGCTCCGCCACCATGTTCGGTTGAGGGGCGAGACCGTCGGTGCCGGTCATGTGCCGCATGATCAGCGTTTCCAGGCCCTTTTCGCTGGTGTCGGTAGTCATCGAACCCCTCCGTTCGCGATCGTCAGGCGCACATCGGGGAGCCAACCCGGCCCTCCGATCAAGTACCCATCAAGTACCGCCAAGCTGTCTAAGCATCTGTAAACAAAGCAGTTAGACCTTACTTCGTGGCAACCGGTCACCCTCCGGATCAAGTACCCATCAAGTGCCCGTGTCATCTCCGACCCCCCGCAAGTGCGGCGGCCCAGAAGGGCAGGTAGCGCATCAGTTTGGGAGCCGCGGCGGGGTCGGCCGGTACGATGGCGCCAGCCTCGACCGCCTCCCGGATCAGCCGAGAGACGCTCGAACGATTCTGTTCCTCCACCCCGAAACGTGCCCGTAGAGTGGGTATTCGTCATCTCCTTCCGGGTCACATAGCGGAGGCAGGCATGCAGGTAGCAGGCGCGAACTCGGTCTGCCTTGTCCATAGCCTTCAGAGGCTTGTAGGCGAATAGTACGGTACGTGTGAAGCCCTCCGGGCTTTCAAACAGCGGTGCCGGAAGCTGGAACAGCTCGACCTGAAAGACGACCTTGTCGATACCGCTGCCCCGCTCCTCGCAAATACGGAAGCGCCGCATGAGCGAGGCGAGCGTCTCATTGCGCGAGCGGGGTGGCGTATCCACGAAGCGCTGGGTGTCGACCAGCGGCTCGCCGGGGTTGGTGATCTCGATGCGGTCGTCGAAGATCTCGACCATCGGTCCCGCGCCGGTGACGAAGAAGTCCTGGTGGATCAGCGCGTTGGCCACCAGCTCGCGCACCGCCAGCTCGGGGAACATCGGCACGCTCTTGCGCAGGGCCTCGCCGATGACTTCGTTGGCGGGCAGCAGCCCGTGGATGTACCCGATCAGCCCCTCGAAGCCGCAGGCGTAGCCCTTGCCGCCCTCCTGCTCCTTGAGCGTTTCCGTGCGGTCGTTGCCGCGGTACTGGATGACCCGCATCGCCTTGCGCCGCAGCCCGTGAAAGGCATCGAGCCGCTTGGCGAACAGGATCGCGCCGAGGTTCGTGATGTCCCAGGCGCCGGCGTCGTTCCTCCGGATCATGCGGTCGTCGACCAGAGCTTCGAGAATGCTCTCGCGGTTCGCCGGCAGTGGCCGCTCCAACAGGTCGAAGTAGGCCGGGTAGTCCAGCAGGCGGAGCACATCGTCGCCGGTCGCGTGCTCAGTCGCGATGCCATCTTCGAAGGGCGTCTGGTCGAAGATCCGCCACAGGGCCCGCTCCTTCTCGCGGTAGTCCTTGAGCTTCTTCTTGTAGGTGCCGACGCGGACCGCGGGGGGATCGAAGTTGGTTCCCACGATGGCGTGGTCCTCGTCGCGCACACCCCAGACCAGATAAGCGAACGCCTTGCCCACGACGGCCACGGCGTCACGCGGGAGCGTCACGAACTCGGCAAAGGCGCCCTGCTTTTGCGACGTCGAATAGGCCAGGTGACCCCACACTGCGACGCCTGGTTGGATGTCCGTAACGCCGTCGCCAACAGCATCCACCGTGCCTGCGACGTCCCAACCGAGCACCAGCGGATTGGTCCGCACGTGCAGGAACCGGCCGGCAAATTCTCCGCCGATCACTTTCTCTTCGGCCGGGTTCAGGGCCGACGCGATGACCTTCACGCGCACCTGGCCTGGGCGAGCCCTCGGAGCACGCGAGGGCTCCCCGAGTCACGGTGCGCTGCCTGCCTGAACCTGCAGACGCTGCCGCACTCGCTCGCGAACCTCGGTGTAGATGTCGACGCCGATGTCGTCGGCGACCTCAAGGGTCACCGCGACCGCGTAGGGCACCGACCCTTCAAGACCGGGCGCGTCCTCGCGACAGCTCACACGCACGACGATGTCTTCACCGTCGACGAACGCGGCCGCCGACTCGCCTTCGAACGTGTCGTGTTGCAGCGTCCCCCGCTGTGCGGTCTGCCAGTCGGGCCCCACGCGGTTCACCTTCAGCTTCGACTTCGGCGTCTCAAACCAGAGATGCGCTTTGCGCCACTTGTAGCTCAGCGGGTTGACCGGCGTGAACCAAGCGAGCGTCACGGTGAGCCGTCGCCAGCCGCGCTTACCGCTCAGCGAGGGAGGCAGCGGGAACCGATGCTCTGCACCTTCATCTGCCGCGAGGGTTCCACCGCCAACTCCGGTGACGCGCGTCGACGAGCACTCGGCAACGTCGTCGATCTCAAGGCGGCCAAATCCCAGTAGTCGAGTGACCTGCTCCGTCCGCTTGTCGGCGTTGTCGATTGCTTCGAAGTGACCGTGTAGGGCCTTCCCCAGCTCTCCCCAGCGAGCGCCGTGGGCGAGCAGCGTCTTGATGAGGACTCCGTCGGGCACGTCAGCAAGAGCGGTGGCGCCATCGCCTTGTCGAAGCTCCGAAATGACCGGCGCCAAGAAAGCGCCGACGCGGCTCAACAGCGCTGCCGCGTTGCTGGTGCCTCGGCTCTTCGCGGTGTGCCCGAGATCCCCGGCGAGTGTGCCCGGTGCCGCCACCTGCATGCCGGGCGATGCAGCGATCCGTAACGGCCGAAGCCGCGTCCCCTGGTTCTGGATGGGGGGGTCGAACTGGAGGCGCCCACCCGGCACAAGGAGGTCCGGCTTGACCGAGCGGCGGTAGCCGAGACCGTGAGCATTCAACGGGCTCGGGTATCCCGCAGGCACCGGGTCAATGCGCGTTGCTGCGGGCGTCGCGGTGTCCTCGTCGTCGTGCAGCGCACCAACCGCGAGCGCGTTCATTGCCTCGGCCGGCGACAGCGCTCGACGGTTCCGCGTATCAGCGGCAACCGATTGCAGGATGACCGCCGTGAGGTCTTGTGGCGCGAGCGCCTGCAAATCTGACCATGGCGTGCCGGTGTCGACCTCGTGCATGTGGTTGCCCGCGCTGACGACGAACAAGACCTCATGGGTCCAAGACAGCCAGTCGAGAAGTCGAGCCAGCGGGCTCATCGTTCCCGAGAACGGCCTGTCGAGCACGCCAATGGAGAAGTTGACGAGGGCAACCTCTGGTGCCGCAGGAGCCGCGTTGCCGTCAGCTTCGAACAGACGTCGCACCGAGCGGTGAACGAGATCGACGACGAGGGTGCCTTCGGGAACGAGCTCGTACGGATCCTGGCGCGTCCACGCCGGGGGAAACTCCGGTCGCATGATGGGCCGCACATAGAGCGGCTGCGGGATCGGCGAGCGATTGGGATCGTTGAGGTCGCCCCAGATGACGAGCGAGGCCATCGCCGTTCCGTGCGCCCGCGCATCGACGCGGTAGTCTGTCTCGAAGCTGTCGGGATCGTCGACCAGCAGCCGGTTGGCCAAGGCGCTGTGGTTCTGGAGCGGAAGGCCGTCGAGCAGCGCAACTCGCGCCGGGCCCGAAGGTAGCGGTCCAGTGTAGGCGACGGTGGATGGGGCCTTCTCGCCCGGAGCGCGCACAGCCATCTGACCAGAAGCGCGGAAAAACTGGATCTGCTCGCTCTGAACGAGCTGCACCTGGTCTCGCGTCTGCGCGTTGAGGACCTGCCGCACAGCCGCGATCGGAAGTCGCACGGCGAGCCCGTGGTAGTGGATGCCGGGCACGACACCTTCGTTGAGCACAGTCCCGCCAAGCTGTTGCACGCGGGTGCGAACCGCCTGGGATGCTGCCTGCCGTCCCTGCGCGTTCGCACGAAACCACAGTTCGATCTCGCAGTGGACGTGCTCCGCGTTCTGCTGAACGCGCGTCGCCCAGTCGGTGAGGACGCCGGTCTCTTCGAGGCGGTCCTTCACGCTCCACGGGCGAATGTCGCGCAGGAGCGCGAACACGTCCCGCCACTTGGTCAGGCCGTGCTCGAACTTCGCCCCACTCTGGAACCGCTGCCACAACGCTTGGAGCTGACGGAAGGCGTCCTGGTTCGTGAAGACCATGTAGACGCGTCCGGTGTACGCGACGTGTGCACCCTTCTTGTCGAGGAAGAAGTCATCGTCGGGAGGAATGTCTTGCTCGTCGTACTCAGCGAGGAACTCGAATCCGGCGACCTTACTGACGGCCTTCAAGAACTCCTCGACCGTCCCGGCGGTCTCGAGCACCAGCACGTCTTCAGGGACGACGCCGGTGGCTGCCGTCTGTAGCTGTACACGCTTCGACTCGAACGCCTTCTCCAGCTCCTGAAGCCGTGGCCCCAAACGCTCCTGCTGGCGCCCAGCGCCGAGCTTCGAGGGGCCAGCTCCACCACCGCCCTTGTTGGCGCGGGTCGCAGTGGTCGCCTCCGGCAAGAGCAGGAGTGGGCGTTCAGCCATTGGGCTTCCTCGTCGTCTCGGTCTTCGGCTTCACGCGCGCGTTCCAATGCTTGAGCCGCTGGCTCACGATGGACCGCACGTCGCCGTCGGGAAGGGCCAGGATGTACCGGCGCTGCACGTCCAGCGCGAAGAGTTCAAGTTCGGCGAAGCTGATCGAGCCTAGAGTCTTCGCCAGATTCGCGTGTGAATGCCCGAGCGAGAACCCGGCCCGCGCTTCAAACTGCTTGAGCCACTCGACGCGCTGCTCCTTCGTCGGCACAGGCAGCGGCAGCCGCATCTGGAACCGTCGCCACGCCGCGCGGTCGAGGAGTTCGCTGTGGTTCGTTGCGGCCACCACTACAACGTGCGACGGCAACTGGTCCACCTGCAGGAGCAGCGAACTGACGACACGCTTTATCTCGCCGGTCTCGTGAACGTCGCCGCGCTCCTTGCCGACGACGTCGAACTCATCGAAGAAGAGCACGCACCGCTCGGCGCGCACTTGGGCAAAGAGCTTCGCCAGACGCACCGCCGTCTCACCGAGGTAGCTGCCGATGATGCTCTCGTAGCGCACGACGTAGAGCGGCGCCGACAGCTCGAAGGCCAGCGCCTCAGCGAGCGTCGTCTTGCCGTTGCCTGGGGGGCCGATCAGCAGGACGCGGTGGCGCGGCTCGAGGCCGTGCGATCGAAGCAGGTCAGCCCGGTGGTGTTCCTCCACGAGTTCGCTGCACGCTTCTCGAACGACGGCGGGCAGGACGAGACTCGCCAGATTCCGGCGCGGTCGCACCTCGGCGAACGCGGTCCGATCGCCGTTCGACTCCGGCACAATGCGCGCTGGGCGAACCGCGCTCCCGTTGATGCGGAGGTGCGCCGCGAGCTGGTCGGCGAGCACGTTGTGCTGCTTCGCGCGCTCCTCCGCGATGAGCGCCTCGAGCGACTTCCGAAACAGCTCCTGGTTCCCCTCTGCTCCAGCCTTGACGATGTCGAGCAACAGATCAGCGCGAGCCATGTTTGGCCTCCTTCTGGGAGGGCAAACGCGACCACCGCCCGACGAACGGGACACGCCTTCCATCCTTGTCGTCCACGCTGCCGTGCGCGCGTGGATGCGCTTCAGTTCTAGGGGTCATGCATTGCCCCCGCTCACTTCGACCCACCCGATGAGCTTGGCCGCGTAGCTGCCGCCGTCCGGCACGATCTCCCGGTGCTGCAGCTCGCGCTCGACCACGCACCCGACCTGGCCATCGCCGACGTCGCGAGGAAGGCCTCGTGCTCGATGAGCCCGTCGACCAGCTTGTCGCCGTCCATAAGGGTGATGGGCGCGGTGCCCGTGGCAAAGGATTGTTCGATTCGGTCCGTCATGTTGCGGCTCCAGCGGCTCTCGTCTTCGGGGTGTTGGAGCCCACGACATGTTCCAACATCGTGTGGATGTAGGTGTCTTTGTCTTCCTCTTGAAACAGGACATGCCTCGCCGTCATCGTGGGCTTGTCGACGTTCCAGAGCAGCCTCATCGTGTGCGACGGTGTGTTCGAGACGATGAACGAATCGAGAGAGACGCTTGCATCGCCCAGGCGCTTCTCGATCTCTTTGATGGTCTCGTGAAACTGGATCTTGGGATCGGTCGGGCCGAGGTTCCGGATGCCCTTGGGGTCCACGAAGATCACTCGCTGCTTGCCGCCTTCGATGAGCCAGAGAATGAAGTCGGGATGGAAGTTGCCGGCCTCGAAGAAGCCGACGCCGCGGCCCTTACTCAGGTTGCGGAGCAAGTAGAGCTCGCGCGTCTTGAAGAACTCTGCCTTGCTGTCGTGGAAGGCCTTCAGATCCTCGACAAACTTCCGTTCGCCGTTGTTGAGCGGCGCCGGGCTGATCTCGACGATGCCGCTGTCCAGGTAAAGGAGTGGCTGGTACAGGTGCTTGCCGAACCAGAGCGCCTTCATGCCGCGAAACTCCCACGGCTTGAGATCGCCTCTCTCGATCGACGCCTTGAGCTCTTCCAGCTTGGCGACGATCTCCTCCTGTGACCGGTCGATCAAGATTCTGTAGCCGTCGTACTCGGAACCATCTTCGCGTACGACGCATGGGAAGTTGAGATCGTCATCGGCGACTTCGCGATACTCCAGGTGCGGCATCTCCCATTCGCGCTTGCGAAAGGTATAGTACCGCTCGGTGTACTTTTTGAGCAGCGAGAGCGCGATCTCGCCCCACAGCCGCACGCGGTCGTACGAGTCGAAAACAAGTTCGCTTTCGGGGATTTGCAGCCGGTACCAAGTGGAGTCGGCCAGCAGTTCGACGATACCCTGCCGCGTCAGATTGAGGTTGTACCAGCCACGTTCGGCCTTGAAGCGCTCGAGCTCGAACCTGATCGCATCCACGTCGAGAAAAGCCACATGGCGCGCGGTCAGGTGCGCCTCGTCGGGCGCGGCATCGGCATCGCCGCCCACCAGCCCACCAGACTTCATTGCCTGAATCTTCGGGTACCAGTTCACCACCACCTGGTTCTTCTGCAGGTACTGGGTCGCGGGTTCTGTCGTCGGTTCGGGCTTGGCGACGGTCGGCACCGGCGCGAGTTTGCGGAAGGCGTCGCCGAACTCGGTGCTCACGCCGTTGATCGTCTTCTTGAGCCGAATCGTCTTGAGCTTCTGCGTGCCCAGGTTCTTGATGATCGGTAGCAGGAACTCGATGCGGTCGTCGTTGGTGGGCAGCCCCTCCTCTTTGAGGAAGTCGCGGAACTGCGCCATGTAGTCGGCGTGGATGCCGAAGATGCCCAGTGTCTCCAGCGCGCCAATGTGCTTGGGCCGCTCAACGCCCTCGGGAAGCTGCGCCTTGCCAGAGCGCTTGAGGCTCATGTCATAACCCTTCAAACGCACCCCGCGCCCGAAGAGCTGGATGATCTGCGCGCCCTCGCTCTTGCCCACGTTCATCAGGCCCATCGTCGAGACGCGCCAGCTCGACCACCCCTCGGTGAACTTCTTGGAGCCGATGAGCAAGTTGACCGGAGAATGCGCTTTGTTGATTTCGTGGAACAACGAGCCTGAGAACTCGCGCTCGCCGGTAGCAAGTCCCTTGTTCTCACACTGCTTGACCAGCGTGGCATCGTCGCCGACGTTGATGACCCCGAAGGCGTCGTTCTCGGCGCCAAGGCGCAACGCGACCTCGCCGGTGGCGCCTTTCAGGTTCTCTACGTAGAGCTGCCCGCCACCCGGCGCGTTGAACAGCGTGGCCAGCGTCTCTTCGAAGACCTGCGCCGCCGACAGCCCGCAGGTGTTGAGGTAGACGAAGCGCTGCGCGAACAGGTCCTTGCCGGTAGCGGTCTGGAGCCCGTGGTTCAGCACCCGGTCAATGCGCTGGATGCTGCCGGCGCGGTCGCTCACATAGCGGGCGAAAAATTGCAGGATCTCTAGGATGTCCGAAGCGTCTTTCGTGGCGAGCGTCGCCGTGACGCTGCCGCCCACGAAGATCCATAGCGGCTTGGCAATCTGAAACGGCCGGAACGCACTTTCCTGGTCGCGATAGAGCCGCTGCTGCTGGAAGAACGAGAGCAGACAGGCGACCAGATACACCTCCAGATGATCCTTTTGCGTGCCTTCATCCAGATTCAGGATCTGGTAGTCCTTGCCGAATCCGTCCCCGTAGAAGTAACGGTACGAATAGTCGAACAGCGTGTTCTTGGCGTACAGGTCGGTGAGAGCGGGCTTGCCCTTCACAGCCTGGCCGAAGGTCGCCGAGTATTCGAAGGAGAAGCCCTTCTTGCAAAGCGCGTCGCGTCGGCTCATCCACGGCCCGTCGCTGCCGCTTGAAGTGCCACGGTGGCCCTCGTCCACCAGCACCAGGTTGTTGCCCTCGAAAGCATCCACCGCCACGGTCTTCTCGCCCATTTCGTCGCCGAGCTTGGTGATCTCGAGGATCTCGACCGCCCGCCCGGTGAACAGACCGCGCCCGTCCTTGTTGAACAGCTCGGCGTCGATGCCAGCAGCCTTGAACTCGCGCAGATGCTGCTGCGATAACCCCTCGTTCGGGGTGAGCAGGATGATGCGGTTCAGCTCCTTACGACGGCCATGAACACCCAGGTAGTGCTGGAACTGCAGGATGTTGGCGTGCATCACCAGCGTCTTGCCGCTGCCGGTGGCCATCCAGAAGGCGAGCTTGTTGAGCTGCGGCCAGGCTTCGGCGCTCGCATCCAGCGGCTTGAGCTGGTCGGCCTCGGGCTTGCCCTCGTTGTAAGTGGCGACCCGCGCGTTGATGGCCGCCAGCAGCGCCTTGGGGTCGCGGAAGTAACGGTCGAGGTAAATCTCGGTGAACAGCAGCGCGAGATACTGGAAGTACTTCCAGACCACGGGTTCGTCACCGCGCGTCAGGCGCGCCTCGTTCAGCCGCTGCGTGTGCTTGACGATGTTCTGGTCGTACTCGAGCAGCAGCTCGGTGGGGAGCTGCGTTAGGTTGAAGAGCTGCGCCGTGAGCGCATGGTGAAAACGGTGGACATTGTTCTCGTCCAGACCTTCCAGCGCCTCGTCGCGCAAGTGCTCGGCCAGCTTCTCGAACGTGTCCACGGTGAACAGCGACAACAACCACTGGTTGAGCACCAGCTTGTGGGCGAAGGGCACCTGCGGCTGAGTGGTGGCGCGCGGCATCAGCGGTTCTCCCCAAGCTTGACGCTCACCGGTTGATCGCAATGGAGCTTGCTGCTCACTTTGGCGCCAGAAGTGCGCGACAACGCGGGTTGCGTCGAAACCATGTGCATCAGAATACCTTCCGCCCTTCGGCGATGTTCAGAAGGGTCGGGAAGGCCAAGACGGTCGCCCGCCGTCCCCGCCCGGCAGCGAGCGGCCGCAGGATGTCACCACCTTGCAGCACCCCGAGGAAGCGCCGAGCCGTGGGTGCGGGAATGCCAGCAGACACAATGAAGTCGGTGCTCTTGAAGATCGGCCGCTCGAAGATCCAGTCGAGGGCACGGATTGCGTGCCGCGACCGCGTCATCTCGGGCACCCTGAGCTTCATCTCATCGTAGAGAGCGATGATCGCCTGTGCCTTGCTCAGGTTCTCCTCGGCTTGGGCGCGGATCGCCTCGAGAAAGAAGATGCACCAGCCGGTCCAATCGTCGTCGCGCGAGACCGCGAGCAATCCGTCATAGTAGGCCTCGCGTCGCGCCTCGAAGTAAGCGCTGATGTAGAACATAGGTCTGCGGATCAGGCCGGTCTGCCAGAGAAACAGCGGCACCAGCATCCGGCCCAGGCGACCGTTGCCGTCGAGGAACGGGTGCAACGCCTCGAACTCGGCATGCAAGATGGCAAGTTGCACCAACCGGTCCGGCGCATCGTCATGGGCGTAGCGCTCCCAGGCGCTCATGGCGTCCGGCAGCTTGTCGGCCCCGATGGGTACGAAACGCGCGTTCTCGATCGTGCAGCCCGGCGGTCCGAGCCAATTCGGGATGCGGCGATAGTCACCGGGCGACTTGTTCTCCCCGCGCACACCGGCGAGCAGTACCTTGTGCGCCTCACGGACCACCCGTTGCGAGAGCGGCAGCGTCGCCAGCAGTCGCTCAGCCTCGCGCATGGCTGCCCGGTAATTCAGCACCTCATGAATGTCCTCGCGGCGCTCGGGCGAAGCGGCCTGCTGTCCCGCCTCGAACTCCAGCACCTCGCCCATCGTTGCCTGGGTGCCCTCGATGCGCGATGACAGCACCGCTTCCTGCGTCGTCAGCGGCGCGAGCAGCACGCCGGGATTGGGGACTGCCGCCACCATCCCGTCATAGCGGGCCACGGCCGCCGCGGCTGGACCGAGCAGCGGAATCAGGCGCGACCAGTCCAGCATTGCGGGTGGAAAACGCCCCTCGTGATACGCGACCGAAGCCATCACCCACACTCCGTGTCAAACATCAGCCGGTGGAAGTCCTCTTCGAGCAGGCGCACCTTCCAGCGGTCGTCGGGGGTCTTGAGGTTCTCCAGGTTGTTGCCGCCGTTCACGTAGATCAGGTCGAACTCGCTGTCCTTGGCCGAGTAGCCCTGCTTGGTGAACCACTCGTCGAGCACCAAGTTGTCCTGCTCCGGCTCGCCGGTGAGCTTGCGCCAGATGACGAGCGCCTTGCGCCCGTCGGGGGTGGTGCCGGTGACGGTGCGGAACCAGTACGGGCCGGCGGCCTCTTGCTTCAGGCGGCCGCCGCTCTTGGCAGAAAGGCGCAGGCGCTTCTCGCTGTCGCGCTCGAAGGCGGCGCTGAAGGTCTGCGGCGCGGCGATGTGCTGGACCGTGAGGCCGATGAGCCAGTTGAAGGTCTCCAGCAGATCGACATTCACCGCGCGGCTTTCGTCCGAGCCGGGGCGCTTGACCTTGAGCTTGTAGGCGGTGGGATCGCTGAACGCCTGCACGTTGAGCAGCGACTGGCTGCCGCGGGTCTCGACTTCGAGCAGGTAGCGCAGCAGGTACTGCTCCTTGAGGCCGTCCGCGCCCTGCGCCTGCGGGGTGTCGAGCAGGAGCTGCTGCTTGTCGGTGCGACGGGTTTCGAGGTTGTTGAGCGTGTCCTCGTAGGACTCGAGACGCACGACCTTGACGATGCGCGGGCTGCGCTCGGCTTCCTCGGGTGTGGCGAGGCGCTTGGGCTTACCGTCTTTCCAGTCGGGGGTGAAGGTGACCTTTTTAATGCGCGGCAGCAGCACCGTGTCGAAGTAGTCGCCCATCTCGACGAGGATGAACTTGCGCTGGCCGCCGTCTTCGCGGTTCAGGTTGATGACGGCGTGGCCGGTGGTGCCGGAGCCGGCGAAGAAGTCGAGAACGACATCTGAGGTGGACCCCCTCGTCGTTTGGCGAACGAAGCGTTCAACAAGGCCGGGCGGCTTGGGATTCTCGATGAGTCCCTTTTGACCGAAGAGCGCTTCGAGCTTTGGTTCACCATCGGCGTATTGCCTGATCACCGATGTGGATACGATCGTTTCGACCTCGTGTAGGAAGTACTTTTGCTGCGGGATCGAGGTCTCTGTTTCCTTGAATGAGATGCGAGAGTCAGAGCAGTATTTTTCGAAGGATGGACGAGTGCCTGCCGTCTGGTAGGGGAATGCCCAGCCTCTCTTCGGAGCCTTGCACGGCTTCTTTGTTAAAGGGTGCGGTGGTTCGTAGAACCTGTAGTTGTCCGATGCTGGGTCCTTGATGCTGTCGGACTGCTTTCCAGCAGGCATCGAGGGCTCGACTTCTCGCCAAATCCAGATACTTGCGCCCCGCGTTCGGGCGTCCGCCGCAACGAAGCGGCCAGAGCCGTCCCGGTATTCTACCCTCTTGTATGGATAGAGCCCTTTCCACGGGTCACTCTTGGCCGCATCTTCTCGAGACTCCCCTTGTTCCATCGCCTCTTCGACGTGCCGAACTTGGTGTTCTTGATAAAGCTTTCGGAGCGCTGCCTCGATCTCGGCGACAGGAGGAAGCCGGAGTTGAACGGACGCTACGAGTTCCATGACGTCAGAAAACCCGGGCTTTGCTTCTCGGAACATGGCGCTGTCTGCCTCGACGAAGCTTCGACTCCGAGCGAAGACTTCGACGTATTCATGATTGGTCGAGTACGTCGGCGAGTTGTTACTGACCGTGTCGCGCACCCAGATGATTTCCTCGATGCGGTTACTGCTTCCGAACGTATCCCTCAATTGCCACTCCAAATTGGAGCGCTCAATCTCGTTGATGCTCGCAAACAAGACTCCGTTGGCGCGAAGGATGCTGTGGGCGAGTGCCAAGCGATCACTCATGAGCGATGCCCAACTTGCGCTCCTGTACGCGTCCTTGTACGCGAAGCCGTCTTGGCCTGTGTTGTACGGCGGATCGATATAGATGCACTTCACCTGCTCTCGATACCGCGCCTGCATCAGCGATAACGCCTGAAAGTTCTCGCTGTGGAACAACACACCGTCGGTCTGCGTGTCCACATCGCCGATGGCCTCCAGCAGCCGCGCGGTGAAGCCCGCGTCGAAGTGCCGCGTGTCCAGCACCAGCGTCGGGTGCGCCTTCACGAACTCGATCTTCAGCGGTTTGCTGAAACCAGGCTTCAGTAGGTCGCCCTGAATCTCCTCGATGGCGAATAGCTTCACCCACTCGTCGCGTTGATCGTCATTCGCCGCGATCTCTGCGTAAAACGCCTCCGGGATGCAGCCGACCCGGATGCACCATTGCGTCGCCACCACGAACTTCTTCTTGAGCCACAGCTTCTTCTGAAAGCCCTCGAGCTGGGCGAGGAAGGCGATGATCTTGCCGGCGATCTTGCGGATGATCTTGATCTTCGAGAGGTACTGCTCCACGCGCGGCGCGGTCTCGTTCTCCACGTCGTCAAGGTGCATCACTTCGTTCTTGATGTAGAAGTCCAGCTCGCGCCGCAGGAAGGTGCCCAAGTCCTTGTGGATGAAGTAGTCGAAGGTGTTGCAGTCGGAGTACCCCTTGAGCTGCTTCGCCAGGACCGTGCGCTTGGGCTCCTTCTCGGTGGGCGCCAACGTGGTGAGCGCGGCAATCCACTCGGCGAGCGCGGCGTCCGTGCACGCGAGAATCGTTGACTCCGCTGCGACGTTCAAGTCCTTCTGCTTGGCGGTGTCCAACTGATAGGTGAACCGCACGACGAGTTCATCGTTCTCGACCGTGACTCCGGAATCGGCCACCAATTTGAAGCGCCGCTCCTTGCCCTCGGCGGCCTTCACGTTGCCGTGCTCGCCCTCGGCGGCGTCGGCCAGGCGGAAGTGCACGCGCATCGGCTTTTTGTCGTCGTCCGGCCGCAGGCGGAAGGCGTAGTCGCGCAGGTACTCGCTGGTCTTGATGTAGTACTGGTCCTTGTTGGCCCAGTGCAGCGTGACCTCTTCGCCCTCGTAGGGGATGGCGTAGACGCCCGGCTTGTAGACGCGCTTGGCGAGGAAGTCGCCCTCGGAGTAGTAGCGGCGAAAGAAGCTGAACAGGTGGTCGTAGACCTCGCTCTCCAGCGCGCCCACATCCACGGCGTCGGTCTTGAGCCTGGCGCGCAGGTCTTTGACCTTGGGCAGCGTCTCGGCATCGGCGCCCAGCGACTGCGCCTGCTCGATGGCCTTCGCCAGCTCCTTCTCGAGCTCAGCCTTGTCGGCAGTCTTGTACTGCCCGAGCGCGGTCTGCACCTGCGGCAGCAGGTCGAGGTCAAGGAACTGGCTCACCTCGGCGCTCTTCGCGTGCATGATGCGGTAGAGGCCGAAGTCGAGATCGGGCTGGTCGAGCTGGAACAGCTCCTTCAGTAGGGTTTTCAGCTTTTCGTATTTCTGGCTCATCGCGTCGCGTGTCCTCTGTTTGTCATATTCAGTGTGCGGCGGGCTACTGGACGGCCCAGCGGATTGTGAAGAGTCCCTCGGTCGCGGTGTGCTGGGCGAGGCGCCGTTCCAGCGATTCGATCAGGGAGTCGCGCTTCTCCATGACCTCGTCCTCGGCCTTGAAGATGTCCTGCCGTTGGCGGCGCTGCTGTTTTTCCAGTTTCTGCAACTGCTGCTGGATCTCGTGCTGCTCTTCCAGCGTGACCGCCTGGCGCGCCTGCCGCCGTAGCGCCTTGATCTGCTCCTTGGTATCCGCGAGCGCTTTCTCGGCCGACAGCACCATGTCGTCAGCCCACTTCTCCAGCTTCTCGCGGGCCTGGTTGAAGTGGACGCTGTTCTGTTCGAGCGAGCGGCTCACGGTGGCCTTGGTGTGCCGCTCCGCCTCGGCACTCAGGCGGTGCTGGATGACAGCCGGGATCGCCTCATCGTCGTGCGACCGACCCGAACAACCAAAGAGCTTCTCCATCGCTTCCTGGTCGAGCGAGGCGCCGCTCTCGTCGAAGCCAGAAAAGAGCAGGTATTCCTCGCGCTCGTAGGACTCGACCACGAGACGCGTGAGCGTGAGGAAGCCGCTCTTGCCGCGGAGTGCTTCGACGACGTGGATGCGGGCCGGATGCTGCGACACATCGAAGACGATTCGCGCCGGGGGAGTCGCGATGGCCTTCGCGCTCTCTACGACATGCTCGCCCAACGGGTGCGAGAGGCGATAGAGAAACTGGCTGCGCTCCGCGCCACCATCCTCGTCGATCGCCTGTGCCGACTTGGGGTGCGACTTCGAGATGAGGTGGTAACGGCCGGTCGCGATCTCTGTGCGGGGCGAGCGTTCGAGGTCGAAGGCCAGCGCGCCGTCGTCGAAGCGGGCGCGACTGTCGAGTATGAACCGGGTCAGCGACCAGAACCGTCGGCCAAAGCGATCGATCTGAGCCTTCGCGTCGTCGAGCTGCAGCCGCAGGCGTTGATGCACCTCCTCGTCGAAATGTTCGAAGAGCGACCGGCGCGTGTCGTCCATGCGCGTTCGGATCTGCTCGTCCATCTCCGCCTGCAGGGTACGGAACGCGTCGTCGATCTCTTCGGGCGTGCGGCACTCCTGGTAGATGGCGAGGATGCGCTTCTCGAAGTCCACGCCGGACTCGATGGTGCCCAGTACATCGTCGGAGGCGCCGAAGACGCCGTTGAAGAGGCTGAACTTCTCGGCCAGCAGTTCAAGCACGCGGCGATCGGCTTCATTGCGCTCGTTCAGAAAGTTGATAACCACCACATCGTGTTTTTGCCCGTACCGATGACAGCGGCCGATGCGTTGCTCGATACGCTGCGGGTTCCAGGGCATGTCGTAGTTGATGACTAACGAGCAGAACTGCAGGTTGATGCCCTCCGCCGCTGCTTCGGTGGCGAGCAGGATCGAGCCTTCATCGCGAAAGTGCTCGATGAGCGCGGTGCGCACATCCACCGCGCGCGAACCCGAGGATCGGCCGGTGTCGCGGTTCTTATCCACCCAGCGCTCGTAGATCGCGGTCGCTTCCGGTCCGCCATTGGTACCGTTGAAGAGGGCGACCTGTCCGCGGTAGCTGTGCGACTCGAGAAAGGTCTTCAGGTAGTCCTGGGTGCGGCGCGACTCGGTGAAAATCAGCGCCTTGCGTGCCGCGCCCGTTGCGACCATCTGTTCGAAGCCGATGTCCAGGGCGATGAGCAAGCTCTTCGTCTTGGTATCGGTACCGATACTGCGCGCCCAGGTGGCGAGTCGTTGCAGGAGGTCGATCTCCTCACGCAGTTTCTGACGGTCGATAGTGCGCGGCGCTTGCTCGGCCTCGTCAGGCTCCGCGAGAATCTCATCGAGCAGCTCGTCGTCGAGTTCCTCCGCCTCGATGAGTCCCTCGGTGAACTTCGCGTCGTCCTGCACCTTCTCATCGCGCAGCGTTTCGAGCCGTACACGCAGCGTGTCCAGCGTGGCAGCGATGGCTTGCGACGACGACGCCAGCAGTTTGCGCAGAATGAGTGCTGTCAGGTGACGCTGGCGGTGGGGGAGCGCATAGCTGTCTTCGCGCTGCAGGAACCCGGACACCGCCTCGTAGAGCGCGTGCTCGTCGTCGCTCGGCGTGAACGGTCGCGTGATCGTCCGCCGCTCGGTGTAGCGGATATACTCGGTGACCTGGTTGCGCAGCGTGCGCTTGCAGAAGCCAGAGAGACGCTGACGCAGATCGCTGATGCTGCTGCCGGCGCTGGCATACTGCGATCGGAAGGAGCTGAGATCCCCGAACAGGTGCTCGTCGACGAGAGTCGAGAGGCCGTACAGTTCGAGCAAAGAGTTCTGCAGCGGCGTGGCCGTGAGCAAGAGCTTGCGGCAGTCCTCGGTCGCCCAGCGGATGCCCTGGCCGATCTTGTTGCTGGGCCGATACGCGTTGCGCAGCTTGTGGGCTTCGTCGATGACGACCAGATCCCAAGCGAAGCTCTTCAGTTCCTCGCGCAACGCGTTCGCGTAGTTCAAGGACAGGATGAGCACGGCCTTCTCGTTCAAGGGTGCTCGCCCACTCCGTTGCGCCTCGCGATACGCCTTGGCATCGAGCACCCGCGTAGGCAGGTTGAACTTCTCCTGCAGCTCCATCGCCCACTGTTTGCGCAGCGATGCCGGGCAAATCACCAGCAACTGGCGCTTGCGCTCCGCCCAGAACTGGCACAACACGATGCCCGCCTCGATCGTCTTCCCGAGGCCGACCTCGTCGGCCAGAATTACGCCCTTGGAGAGCGGTGAGTGCAGGGCAAAGAGCGCAGCCTCAATCTGGTGCGGATTCAGGTCGACGGCCGCGTCGAACAAGGCCATCGACAGGCGGTCCATTCCGCTTGCGGCCCGGCGGGTCAGGTCGTGGGCGAAGTACTTGGCGTGGTAGGGCGTCAGCTCAGTCATTCGACCCGCCCTCGTCTCGACGCGCCGTCGTCTGCACACCGATCCAAGCGTCGATGTCCGCACGCCGAAAGCGCCACGAGTTGCCGACCTTGAACGCCGGGAGCTTCCCATCCTGGACCAAGCGGTAAAGCGTCCGTTCAGTGACCTTCAGGTAATCCGCGACCTCTCTGATCGTGAGGATGTCCTCGGGCACCGCTTGTCCTCGCGCTGGCATCAGGCCGCGCCATGATACGGCAAGGCTTTCGCTAGGACAACGCCGTTGGCGGAATTTTCAAAGCGGTTCAGGGCGCGGATCGGGGCCACGCCGCCCGCTGATCCACCCAGCTCCCCGCGTGCGCCACCGCGCGCAGCGCCCGCTCGCTCATGGGCTCGGCGCCGTCGATCGCCTCAAGCGCCAGGACCGCCTGCTGCAGGTCCGGCGCGAGCAGGAGCAGGTCGAGCAGCTGCGTCACCCGAGCGCGCGTGAGCTCGAGCTTGCGCGCGACGGCCGCCCGGTCGGCGACGACGCCCTGGTCAACGGCGCCCTGCAGGTGGTGCGCGAGGGCGAGCATCCGCGCGACCTTGGCCGGGCGACGGACGGGCTCTGCCTTCGGTGGCGCTGGTTCCTCGGCGAAGGTCACGCGCGAGCTGCGCCTGCGGAACAGCGCACCGGTCAGGACGTGGCGATCCTTGGGGGCCTCCGTCGTCAGCGCCGTCGTGGGCTGCTCGGGGTTCACGCAGCCTCCTTCATGTCGCGCTTGTCGGCGAAGGCGCGGTCGCTGTACTCGGCGTTGTAGCCGGTGAGTGTGAGGTTGCCGAGCGTGTGCAGCCACTGCTGCTGCACGCGCTGCCAGTCGTCGCCCAGCACCTGTCGCCACGCCGCCGGCAGCTCCGGGTTCTGCGGCAGGATGTGCTCGATGGTGTATTCGTCCACCACGACGCGCTCCTTGCGGCCGTGGTTCTCCAACCGGCGCAGCCAATAGCTGCGGCTTCGGAAGTTGTAGAGATCCCGCGTGTGCAGGTCGCGGCGGAACTCGTCGTCGCCGGGGAAGCGGCGGTACGAGGGCAACGTCAGGAAGTGCGCCTGGATGCTCTCGAAGTAGCGGTCTTTCTTGAGCGCCTTGCCGAAGGTGGCGAAGGTCTTGTTCATCGAGTTGGTGGGGATGGCGCAGATGGCGCGGCGGAAGACATACGCCTCCACCAGCCGAACCGCGGCCGCGAAGTCGGCGGCGGTGAGCGCGCCGTTCGCGTAGTCGTCATACAGCTCGAGCAGGAACGGGTAGGCGACGTCGACCTTCAGCTCGCGCAGGTCGTGGAAGGCGGCGGCGAGCTCTGCGTCCTGCTCGCGGCCCAGCGCCAGTGCGCAGAAGTAGCCGGCAAAAGCACGGATCTCCTTCACCAGCGCCTCGATGCCTGCATCCTGCACTGGCTTGGTGCGGGAGTAGTCCTTGAACGCCTCGTAGACCTCGCGCTCGCGCGGGATGTCGCCGGTGCGCACGGTCAGGTAGTGACGCATGAAGCTGTCGAACTGGGTGCCGTAGGCCTCCTGTCCGAAGTCCTGCTCCATCGGCCGCCAGTACTCTTCGTAGAGGCGGGTCTGCAGCGTGGGCTCGAGCCCCATCAGGATGAAGTTGCGGATCAGGTCGGCCTGGCTCAGCTCCTTGCCGGTCGAGTTCATGCTCTCGAAGATGAGCTGCGGGTTGTCCTGGTCGCGGCTGAGCGCGATATCCACCACCACCAGCTTGGCAAGGCCCCGGCAGACCGGCGCGAAGTCGCCCTTCTGTGCTTTGAGCAACTCGGTGAACAGCGCGAAGTTCTGCGTCACCCGCAGCGACGGCTCCTTGGGCTGCTCGGTGTTCTTGATGACGGCCTTGAGCGAGGCGTTGTCGGTCTGCGAGAGCAGCAACTTGAAGTAGCGGTCGCCGGCTTCGAGCGGGTTGCTCAGGTAGTAGTGACGCAGCTTCGCGGCGGAGAAGCCGTCCACGGGCTCGGCGTCACCGAGTGCGCGGGCGAGCGCTTCGATCAGCAGCGACACCGAGGTCAACCGCTGCTGGCCGTCGATCACCAAGAGCGGCGCCTGGTGCGTGACCTGCGAGAGCCCCTGCTCGACGTAGACGATGGAGCCGATGAAGTGGACCGCGATGAGGTCGCTCGACCCGGCCCGCAGGATATGGTCCCACAGCTGCTGGCACTGCTTCTCGGTCCAGGAGTAGGTGCGCTGGTAGATCGGGATGACGAACTGCGGCGACTTCTGCAGGAAGCTGAGCAGCTTGGCTTCGGTGGCTTTCATGGCTGGCTCTGCTTCTTCTTGGGTGTGGGTTTGGTTGCCGGCAGTGCACGCACCGCTTTTTCAAAGTCGTCGGGTTGTGCGGCCTTCTCGGCGAGGCGTTCGCGATGGAAATTGTCGTACTCCTGAGTGGCGTGACCGACCGCCGCCTCGTGGGCAATGCGCCCGGCGTGGCTGAGGATGTCGCGCTCGTTGAGCCGCAGGAAGCCGTCGAGCTTGGCCACCCAGTCCCCCATGCGCATCGGGATGCGCCGCATGGCCTGGCCATCGGCGAACACCAGGTACTGTTCCACCAGGTTGTCGAGCGCGGCCAGCTCCGGTTCGTTCAGGTAGTTCTTGGCGATGACCGTGTCCTCCTTGCGCGGCTTCGGCCCACGCCAGTTCGTCAGCCCCATGTTGGGCTGCTTGCGGTCGGCGCGCGCGTGAATGATCTCCGCGGCGGTCTGGCCGCTTGCCCTCGCGGCGAACCGACAAGAATTCCTTGTGAGTTGCCGACAGGTGCAGCTCGCCTTCCTCGTAGATGTTCTGGAGGTGAAGGCTGATGTTCTGCTGGGTCGTCTGAAACAGGTCGGCCATGAGCTGCTGGCTGAGCCAGACGGTTTCGCCCTCAAAGCGAACCTCGAGCTTGATCGCGCCGTTCTCGGCTTCGTAGATCAGGAACTCGGACTTTGCCGGGGGAGCGCTCATGTCTGGTCCTCGCCGGCTGGCAGTCGCCGGGCGGCACTCTCGCGGGCGTGCTCGATGGCCTGATGCAGGCGTGCGCGAAGGAGCGGCAGCGGGGGCAACTCGGTCAGGTACTCGCTGACGCGGATGGACTTGGTGTCGAGCTCGAGCAACTCCACCTGCTCGGCGTCAGCCGACGCGCACAAGATGAGGCCGATTGGGGTTTCTTCTCCCGGGGCGCGTTCGTGCTTGTCGAGCCAGCGCAGGTAGAACTCCATCTGGCCGACATGGGCCGGCTGGAACGATTCGAGCTTGAGTTCGACGGCAATCAGGCGGCGCAGATGACGGTGGAAGAACAGCAGGTCGAGGTGAAAATCGTCCTTGCCGACGCTCATGCGCTTTTGCCGCGCGACGAAGCTGAAGCCGGCGCCAAGTTCCAGCAGCACGCCTTCGATCTCGCGCAGGATCGCGCTCTCGAGATCGCGTTCGCTGAAGGCACCCTTCAGGCCGAGCAGATCGAGCAGGTAGGGGTCGCGAAACACCAGATCGGGGCTCATCTGACCGTCGCGCAGTTTGGCGATCTTGCTGGCGACGACGGCTTTCGGCTTCTTCGACAACGCGGTGCGCTCGAACAGCATGCCGCCGATCTTCTGCCGCAGGGTGCGCACATCCCAGCGCTCGATGCGGCAGATCTCGGCGTAGAAATCGCGGGCGAGCGGGTCCTTGATGGGGAGTAATTCCATGAAGTGGCTCCAACTCAATTCTTGCGACAGTGTCGCAAGAATTCGTTCATCGGTCATCCACTCCGCAAAACGGGCCATTCGCGTGAGCGCCGTGTAGTTGAAGCCCCGGCCGAACTCTGCTGTCAATTCTTGTGACACCGTCGCAAGAATCTGTTTGCCGTAGGCGGCGCGCCCGTCCTGGAGGTTCTCGAGTAGGAGGCGGTGTCCAATACTCCAGCAGAGCAATGTCGTTGTCGCGTTGGCAACCGACGCAATCCGGTGGCGCGCGGACTTGATCAGGCTCCGTAAGTCCGAAAGCAGCACCGACTCATTGACGATGGCGGGAGCGTTCGTGCGGGCAGAACTGCCAACGCGGTTGCGCTCCTCGGTCCGCGCGAGCGTAAGATCCTTCGTGGGCTTGCCGATGGCCTTCTACTTCATTGGGTGCGGCCCTTGCCGCGGCGCGCGGGCAGTTTCTTGGTCGCTACCGGCGCATCTTCGTCATTCGGTGTTTCGAGCATTTGATAGAACTCGTGCAGCTTGGCCTCCAGCAACCGCTTCTCGGGGAGTTGCGTCTGGTACTGCGCGATCAGCGCGGGCGAAAGCGAGCGGCAGAGGGCGTACTCGACGACCTCCTCGTCCTTGCTCGCGCACAGCAGAAGACCGATGGCCGGGTTCTCGTGCGGCTTGCGGGCGTCGCGGTCGAGGGCTTCGAGGTAGAAGTTGAGCTTGCCGAGGTGCTCGGGCTCGAAGCGGTCGACTTTGAGTTCGATGGCGACCAGGCAGTTGAGGCCGCGATGGAAGAACAACAGATCGAGCGCGAAGTCGCGCCCACCGACCTGCACCGGGTATTCCGAGCCCACGAAGCAAAAGTCGCGGCCCAGCTCGATCAGAAAGGCTTTGAGCTGCGTCAGCAGGCCGCGATGAAGGTCGGACTCGCTGTGCGGCGCGGGAAGCTGCAGGAAGTCGACGACATAGGCGTCCTTGAAGACCTCGGTCGCTGCCGGGTGCATTTGTCTCACCAGCGGTGAGACTTTTGGCGGCTGGAGCACGGCACGCTCGAAGAGCGCCGCGCGGAACTGCCGCTCGAGCTCGCGTTTGCCCCAGCGCTCCCGGATCGCCATCCGCAGGTAGAACTCGCGCTCTTCGGCCCGCTTGGACTGGCTCAGGATGAGCAGGTTGTGGGTCCACGGCAATTGTGTCACCAGCGGTGACACTTTCTGGTCGTCCCGGTAGGTCTCGTAGAACTGCCGCATGCGGAACAGGTTGCGGCGCGTGAAACCGCGCAGGCCAGGCTGGGTCTGCTCCAGGTGCCGAGCCAGCTCGTCCACCACGCCGTCGCCCCACTCGGCGGAGGCGAGCTTGCGGCTGATGTACTCGCCAATCTGCCAGTAGAGGCCCACGAGCTCGGTGTTGACCGCCCGCAATGCCCGGTGGCGCGCACTCTGGATGAGCGTCACGACCTCGGCGAAGGCGTCCTCGACGCGCGGCGCCACCAGTGCTCTGGCCGGGGCGGGCTTGCGGCCCTTGCTGGTCTTGCCAATGGCCTTCCTCTTCATCGAGCGTTCCCTGTCTTCAACAAGCCATCCAACAGCCCCTCGGCCTCCTTCTCGATGGCGAGAATGTCGGCGCTGATCGCTTCGAGCGTGCGCAAGGGCTGCGGCTTGTAGAAGTGGCGCGTGAAGCTGACTTCGTAGCCGATCTTGGTGGCTTCCTGCTTGATCCACGCATCGGGCGTGTAGGGCAGCACCTCGCGGCGGATGAACGCCGCTATGCCATCATCGTCGGCGCCGCCGTCTTCGAGCAGCGGTACCTGCTCGGTGTCGCGCAGGTCGGAGTCGGGCTCGTATTCGACGATGGCTGGCTTGCCGTTCACGGTTGTCTCAAACAGACCGCGAAGCGGGTCGGCCTTGATCTTGCCGGGCTTGTGGACTTTGGCGATGCTGGGCGGCGCCGTTTCGACGCGCCAACTCACCGCCTTGAGGATCTGCTTCAGGTCGGCGGCGGCGAGCTTGACGTCGGCCTTCTTGAGCGCGGCGTCCACACGGTCGCGGAACACGTTCTGGTCCTCGAACAGCGCGTCGCCCAGGGCCGCCCGCAGCTTGGTGGCGACCTCGACCAGGCGGCCATCCCGCTCCCACGTCTTGGGGTCGAGCAGCCTCTTTTTCTTCTTCTCGGGCAGGCCCTTCTTCGCGCTGCCGCCCTCTTCGTCGTCGCCTTCGTCCCCTTCGTCACCATTGCTGCCCCAGTCGGCGAGGCGCTTCTCCAACGCGGCGGACACCTTCGCGAACTTGGTGAACAGCTCGTCACCGAACTCATCAACGAGCGTGGCGCGCAGGTCCTCGTCGCCCGAGGTGAAGCGCAGCGTCTCGATGGCCTTGAGCGTGAGCTGGCTGTGCAGGCGCAACGGACGCTCGACCGTGACCTTCCAGTAGCCGAAGGCAGCGTTGGCGAAGATCTTCGACTCAGGCGTTTCCTTGAACTCGAGGAAGACGCGGCTGATGCGCTCGATGTCCTCGGGCGACAGTTCGCAGTTCTTCTTGCCGAGGTTCTTGCGCAGCGGCTTGAACCACTGCGTCGCGTCGATGAGCTGCACCCGGCCCTTGCGGTGCGCGGGCTTCTTGTTCGACAGCACCCAGATGTAGGTGGCGATGCCGGTGTTGTAGAAGAGGTTCAGCGGCAGCGCGACGATGGCCTCGAGCCAGTCGTTCTCGATCAGCCAGCGGCGGATGTTGCTCTCGCCCTGGCCGGCGTCGCCGGTGAACAGCGAACTGCCGTTGTGCACCTCGGCGATGCGGCTGCCCAGCGCCGACTTGCTGTTCATCTTCGACGCCATGTTGGCGAGGAAGAGCATCTGTCCGTCGCTGGAGCGCGTGACCAGCGACAACTCCTCGCCCTTGTGCATGACCTTGAAGCGTGGGTCGCGCATGCCGTCCTTGCCACCCATCGTCTCGAGGTCTTTCTTCCAGCTCTTGCCGTAGGGTGGATTGGCAAGCATGAAGTCGAATTCTTGTGCCGGGAACGCATCGTGCGAAAGCGTGGACCACTCCGCACCACCGACGATGTGGTCGGCGCTTTCACCTTCGCCTTTGAGCAGCATGTCCGCCTTGCAGACGGCGTAGGTCTCGGGGTTGATCTCCTGGCCGTAGAGCAGAGTCTTTACCTGTTGCTTGCGTTTGGCAGCGATGGAAGTGAGTGTTTCTTCCGCCACGGTGAGCATGCCGCCGGTGCCGCAGGCGCAGTCGTACAGCAGATAGGTGCCCGACTTGATCTCGGCCTCGATGGGCAGGAAGACGAGATTCGCCATCAGACGCACAGCGTCGCGCGGCGTCCAGTGCTCGCCCGCCTCTTCGTTGTTTTCTTCGTTGAACTTGCGGACCAGTTCCTCGAAGACCGTGCCCATCGAGTGATTGTCGATTCCCGCCGGCGACAGGTCGATGCTGGGATCGAGGAACTTGCCGATCAGCGTGCCGATGGCGTCGGCCTTGGAGAGCGTGGTGAGCTGGTTGCGGAACTTGAAGTTCTCGAGGATGTCCTGGACGTTGGGCGAAAATCCGTTGAGATAATCCTCGAAATCAGCGAGCAGTTGCTGCTGGCTGCCGCGCGACTTGAGGTCACGCAGGGTGAACTTCGAGGTGTTGTAGAAGGCCTGCCCCGCGGCATCGCACAGGGCGGCGCGCTGCTCGGTGATGCGCGCCTCGTCGAGCATATTCTAGGTGTCGAGCACCTGCGCCTTGGTCGGCTCGAGGACCGCGTCCATGCGCCGAATGACGCACATCGGCAGGATCACGTCGGGATACTTGCCGCGCTTGAACAGGTCGCGCAGGACGTCGTCGGCGATGCCCCAGATGAAGGAGACGATCTTGTTGTGCGTTGCCTGGTCCACTATTGGGTGTGCTCCGTCGCTGTCATTGGCCCGATTCTGGTCAGGGGCGCTGAAGAAGTCCACCGCCCATCGCGAGTGTCAGCGGCGTTGGATGCAGCGGGCTAACGCCTTATGTCTTGAATCTTTTCGTACTCTGGCGCCGAGAGCCCGGTGTGTGCGCCCGATGACGCCTCGGTGTCAGCAGCACCGCAATTCAGCAGGGGCCGCACACCGGGTACTCACTCACGTCCAAACGCTCAAACAGTTGCGCGAGAAAAGCTCGCACCGATAAGCGTGGGCCGGACGTGAGGCGCTCTCGACGTCCCCTACTAGGGCTACTCATGCAGGTGAGGTATATCGCTCCATGCATCCGTGCGCGCAATTGAGTCGGTCTTCTAGACTGCGGTGTTGGGGAATCCTGAGCGCCTGATTCTGTGTTTTGCGTAGGAGCTATCTTCATGGCTCGTGATCGATTCCTTTCTCTGCGCGCGCTGGCCGGCATCGTGTGCGCGCTTGTGCTGGTCGCTTCGGCGCTGACGGTGATGTCGATCACGCCAGCGGGCAACGCGCGCAACGTGCCGCGTAGCACCGCAATCACCATCCAATTCGATGCGCTACTCACTCCGGCCTCAGTCACCGCGACCAGCTTTCTTGTATGGCGTCAGATGGTGGGCCTGGCGGCCGGCACTACTGCATTCTTCAATGGCAATCAGACTCTGACCTTGTCGATGCAGTGGGAGCCGCGTAGTGTGGCGTTTGCTGACGGCAGAAAACTGCACACCGGGCTTTGACCGCGTAAGTGCGTTACAGCACAAACGAACCGCTGCGGTTTGGTGCAATATCCAACCCGCAGTAGCTGAGTGTGCGAGGCCGACCATAACGCGCACCTAACCTGTTTCCGACGGGTGCCCGACATGTACGAAGCGATAGTGACAGGCACGACGGTGCGGAAAAGATGCCGGCAACGAGGCGCAGGAGCGATGTCTTGAATCGAAACTATGACCGGCCCGAAAAGCGCCTGCGCAGCATCGTTGGGCGATCTGCGAGGCGTCTGCTGTCGCGCTGGCCGATCTACTTCGCGCTGGGGTTTTGCACGTGCGCAGACGCCGGCCCAGAGCTGCGACCGCCGCTGCTGTTGGAACAGATCTCGGTGCCAACTGATGGCGAATTGGAACGATCCGCCGCAGTGATCGGCGAAATCGAAGTGGAAAATCAGGACGTTTTCGATCTGTCCGATCCACGCGAAAACAACGCTCTGTTTCGCCTGACCAATCGACTGCATATCGAGACCCGTCCCGAACTCATAGTGCAGCAAGTGTTGTTCAAGCCCGGCGATCGTTATTCGCGGCGACTGCTCGACGAATCCGAACGTCTGTTGCGCGCCACCCGCTATCTGTATGACGCCGACATCGTCCCCATCCGTTATGCCAATGGCGTCGTCGATGTGCGCATCACCACCAAAGACGTCTGGTCGCTCAATCCAGGGGTCTCTTATGGCCGCAGCGGTGGCAAAACCACAAAGGGTTTTGAACTCGAGGAGCAGAATTTGTTCGGGCGCGGCATCGGGCTTACCGTGTCTTACAAATCAGGAATCGATCGCGAAGTTCGCAAGCTCGACTACGCCGATCGACACTTGCTCGGCACGCGGCTGCAACTGCTGGCGAGTTACGCCAACAACAGTGATGGCAGCGAGGAACGTTTGGCACTGGAGCGTCCTTTCTACGCGCTCGACGCACGTTGGGCCGGCGGCGCGCAGTTCGCACAGCGCGATCGCATCGACCCGCTCTATCGACTGGGCGAAGTGGAGTATCAATTTCGCGAGCGCAGCCGCCTGGCAGAAGCGTTTGCAGGGGTATCGAGCGGACTGCAACAAGGTTGGGCGCAACGCTGGCTGTGGGGCCTGACGCTCGACCAGCGCCGCTTCGATCCGTTGTCAACCGCGCTATCTACATTGCTGGTTCCAGAGGATCGCGATTTGGTGTATCCGTGGATCGGCTGGGAAATGACCCAGGACCAGTACGATGTAAGCCGCAATCATGATCAGATCGAGCGCACCGAAGATGTGTTTCTCGGAACGCGTCTGCAAGCGCGGCTGGGCTACAGCACGACCGCATTGGGCGCGGACCGCAACGCGCTGATCTACCGAGCCGCTGCGGACCGCGGTTTCAAGCTCGGTCCACGCGCCACGCTAACGATAGCTTCTGCATTGAATGGACGCTGGGAAAACAGCCACAGCGCGGACTTGCTGCTGGAAAGTCGCGCACGTTACTACTTCGAACAGACCGATCGCTGGCTGTTTTTTGCCAGCTTGGACACCAGTTACGGCGACAATCTGGACCTCGAACACCAAGTACTGCTGGGCGGCGACAGCGGCTTGCGCGGCTATCCGGTGAACTATCAAGCCGGCGACAAGCGCGCCCGCATCACCGTCGAGCAACGCTATTTCACTGACTGGTATCCGTTCCGGCTGTTCCGGGTCGGCGGCGCTATTTTCTTCGACGCCGGCCGCACCTGGGGCGACGACCCACTGAATACCCCGAACTATGGCGTGCTGAAGGATGTGGGCATCGGATTGCGGCTGGGCAATAGTCGCTCAGGACTTGGCAGCATCATCCACATCGATCTGGCGTTCCCGCTCGATGGTCCCAGCGACATCGACAACGTGCAGTTTTTGCTCGAGACGCGCAGGGAATTCTAGTCGCGGCCACCGCGTGCGTTGCAGGTGATCATACTGAAATCGACGGAGCACTCTTCAGGCGCGAGTCAACTGCGCGCGACTATTTGGCCTGCCAGCCTGCGTAGGCCGTGTACACGGCGGTCGCCATCAGTATCCAACCCACGCTACGCGCCAGCAGCGCATTCGAAGCCGGCCGCGACGCGAGCCATTCCCGTACGCGATCGCCGGCCAGCGCCATGCCTGCGTATATCGCGATTTGCGTCAACGCGATGATCAGCCACATCACCAGCGCCTGCGTCCACAGCGCGCCGTACTTGGGCTTGAAGAATTGTGGAAAGATCGCAAGCATGAACAAGTACGCTTTCGGGTTGAGCAGACTGGTCAGCATGCCCTGACCAAAGGTCGCTGCCTCGGAGCGCAGACGTTGCGTCGGCAATTCGCCCAACGCCGCTCCACTGCGCAGCAGCGACAGACCAATCCAGGCGATGTACACCGCGCCGGCCAGCAGCATCACATTGAACAGTGCTGGCCATAAGCGCAGCACGGCCATGATGCCGAACGCGCCCATGACGACGTGACAGATGCCACCGGCCACGATGCCAGCGGTTGCCATCAATCCGCTGCGGCGGCCGCCGACCAATGAACTGGCCAAGACAAAGGCCATGTCCAATCCGGGCAGCAACACCACACTGAATACCATTACAAAAAACAGCCAGAGGTGTGCGGTCTGTTCCATATCAGTTGCCTGCCTGAGCCGATGGAAGAAGCGAGCGTTCCGTGGGCGCAAGACGCAGTACTTCCTCGCGCATCAGATGTTCGTCGATCCCCGCACGCACCTGGGTCCAGCGTGGCATTGCCGCGAGCGCTTCACGAAAACGTTCGTACGCCGCGACATGGTCAAAGCGCGCGAACCAGACAAAAATATGCTCGCCCTCGCGCACCGGCAGGCGCGGGAAATTGTTGCTCGCGGTCTCGGTTTCGAAGGCACTCAACACCTCTGCACCGGCGCTGCTGAGCAGCGGCACCACGCTGTCGTGGAAGTACTCGACGAAACGTGCGTCGACCTGCGACTCGAAATAGTAGAGCGTCGCCACCACGATGCCGCCTGTCGATCGGCCCGCGCCGGGGAGTGGTCGCGTCGTCGTGGACGTGGCAAAAGCGGAATCGGCACGCGCCGGGCGCAATACAAGCACGTTGTCGGAATCCAGCATAGTGGCGTTCGCGGCGTTGCGATGTGCCTGCCACGTCGGTCCGCCGTAGAAAGCGGCCAAAGCTTCCGCGCGCTCGGGCATGTCAGAAAATCCGCGCAACCAGACAAAGCGGTCGGGATTGTCCAGATCGCGAAACTGCCCGGGGAGGGTGATGCCCTGCGCTTCCTGCGATTCAATGAACTCGCGCTCAAACAGTGCAATCAACTCATCGCGCCGACCGGCACGAAGTGTGTACTGGCGCAGTTCCATCACCTTGCAACAGTGCGTTGAAGGGGGTTTTTTCACATCGAACATGCCGTTCTCCGAGATAGGCAATTGATGACAACCGGCGAGCGCTGCACCCAGGCAAAGCGCGAGCGAGGCAAGAGGACGATGAGAAAGAGCGCCGGGCATATCGGGTTCCGCTGCAGAGGTTGGGAAGCGCGAGTAGGCTAGACTGCAATCAGGGCGAATTCAGCCCTGATTGAACTTTAGACTTGTCGCCATGCAGAGCCCAACCACCCGCGTGCTTGCCGTACTGGAAATGCTTCAGGCGCGAGGACGCATCAGCGGAACGGAACTGGCGCAGAACCTGGGCGTCGACGGTCGCACCTTACGTCGCTACATCGCCATGCTCGAGGAACTTGGCATTCCCATCATCAGCGAGCGCGGACGCTACGGTGGCTATTCGCTCGTTGCCGGTTTCAAATTGCCGCCGATGATGTTCACCGACGACGAGGCATTGGCGTTGGCCCTGGGTCTGCTCGCCGCGCGCGGGTTGGGCTTGAGCGAAGCCGCGCCCGCGGTCGCCAGTGCGCAGGCGAAGTTGGAAAGGGTGATGCCAGCGCCACTGATGCGCAGATCGCGTGCGGTACACCAAACCATCGCGCTGGAGCTGCCGCGCGCTCACGTGCGTGCCGGCGACAGCGACGCTTTGGTTGTACTCAGCGCTGCAGCGCAGGCTCGCCAGCAAGTTCATCTGCGTTACTTGACCGCGAGGGGTGAAGCCACGGTACGCGATTTCAACGCGTACGGATTGGCTTGGCGTAACGGGCGTTGGTACGTCGTTGGCCACTGTCATCTGCGCAAGGGACTGCGTTCATTTCGCATTGATCGCATCGAGGCAGTGCGGCCTCTGCCGGCCAGTTTTGCGCGACCGGAAGGCTTCGACGCGCTTGAGTACCTGGCACACGCGGTGGCGACACTACCGCGAACACACGCAATCGAGGTGTTGTTGCATGCCGATCTTGCGCTCGCGCGGCGCGAGGTATTCCCCGCCCTCGGGCTGTTGGAAGCACAGGTCGATGGCGTGTATCCGTCCGCTACGCCCCATCTATTGCAGAAATTCCCGATGCGGTGAGATGCGCATCGACGAGTTGATCGGAGTGTGCGATGCGAGCGGAGGGAAGTGGATCGGTGATTTGGATGTTGCGGTTGG
>Ga0163153_10000114_pt1 | contig 132663 bp, 102 predicted proteins | sample OliLakLV19MP6IB1_FD_148629 | JGI IMG/M metagenome (GOLD analysis project Ga0163153, IMG submission 148629) | Freshwater microbial mat bacterial communities from Lake Vanda, McMurdo Dry Valleys, Antarctica - Oligotrophic Lake LV.19.MP6.IB-1 | ecosystem: Environmental > Aquatic > Freshwater >... | reverse complement strand
CTTGTGCATCAACCGTGAACTGTCCAACCGTTGTTGCATTACCGTACGAGCCAGCAGTTACTGCGGTGTTCGCAAGCTTTGCTGCAGTCACTGCGCCGTCGTTAATCTTCGTTGTCGTGATTGCGTTCGTTACAATCGTTGGGTTTGGATACGTACCTGTGAGATCGCCACCTGCCGCACCAGTTGGAGCAGCGCCAGTGATTGCAACATTCGTAGCGCTTGTTACGCGACCCGCTGCATCGACTGTTACTTGTGATACTTGTGTACCGCTGCCATACGTGCCGGCAACAACACCTGTGTTCGACATCTTTCCAGATGTAACAGCACCGTTAATAATCTTTGTTGTCGATACAACATCAGCATCGAGCTTCGATTCTGTTACGGCACCGTCGATGATCTTCGTATTCGTAACAGCGTTGTTCGCAAGTCCTGGGTTAGGATAGTTGCCTGACAACACACCACCAGCAGCACCTGTTGGAGCAGCACCAGTGATCGTAACATTTGTTGCGTTCGTTACGCGACCGGCAGCATCTACGGTTACTTGCGACACTTGTGTGCCCGAACCGTATGTACCAGCAACGACACCCGTGTTCGACATCTTAAGAGAAGTGATCGCGCCATTGTTGACCTTTGCTGTTGTAACAGCATTGTCAACAATCTTTAGGCTTGTTACTGCATTGTCTGCAATCTTGGCTGTACTTACCGCACTCGTTTGAATTGTTGGGTTAGGGTAGGTACCTGTTAGATCACCACCCGCCGCACCTGCTGGAGCAACACCCGCAATCGTGACGTTTGAAGCACTTGTAACACGACCCGATGCATCAACCGTTACCTGACTTACTTGAGTCGAGCTACCGAACGTACCAGCAACAACACCCGTTGGTGCAAGCTTCGCTGAAGTAACGGCACCGTCTGTGATTTTTGTTGTTGTGACTGCGTTGTCAGAAAGCTTTGCTGTCGTTACCGCATTGTCTGCAATCTTCGTTGTACTAACTGCACTTGTTTGAATTGTTGGGTTAGGGTAGGTACCTGTTAGATCGCCACCAGCATCACCGGTTGGAGCAGCACCAGTAATGGCCACGTTTGTTGCGCTTGTAACGCGTCCAGCAGCATCTACAGTTACTTGTGAAACCTGTGTGCCCGAACCGTATGTGCCGGCAACAACGCCAGTGTTCGACATCTTCGGAGATGTGATAGCGCCATCGTTAACCTTCGTCGATGTAACTGCATTGTCTGCAATCTTGGCTGTACTTACTGCACTCGTTTGAATTGTTGGATTTGGATAAGTGCCAGTGAGATCGCCGCCCGCAGCACCTGCTGGGGCAACACCTGCAATCGTAACGTTCGAAGCACTTGTTACGCGACCCGATCCGTCGATTGTTACTTGACTTACTTGCGTCGACGTACCATATGTACCCGCAGCAACACCCGTTGGTGCAAGTTTCGCAGAAGTAACTGCACCGTTAACAATTTTCGTTGTCGAAACAGCATCAGCATCGAGCTTCGATTCTGTTACTGCACCGTCGATGATCTTTGTCGTAGTTACGGAGTTGTTTGCAAGCTTAGTCGTAGTTACTGAGTTGTCTACAAGTTTTGTTGTTGTTACTGAGTTATCAGCAAGCTTTGTGTTGTCAACCGCACCCACCTTAATTGTTGGGTTTGGATACGTGCCCGTAAGATCACCACCCGCAGCACCCGCTGGTGCAACACCGGCAATCGTGACGTTAGCAGCACTTGTTACGCGGCCCGCGCCGTCGATTGTAACCTGACTTACCTGTGTTGATGTACCATACGTGCCAGCAACAACACCTGTAGGTGAAAGTTTGCCAGATGTAATCGTGTTGTTTGTAATCTTCTCTGCAGTAATAGCACCATCGGCAAGCTTTGGTCCGGTTACCGATTGATCAACGAGCTTAATGGTCGTAACAGAGTTGTCTACGATCTTCGCTGTTGTTACGGAGTTGTCTACGATCTTCGCTGTTGTAACTGAGTTATCGACAATCTTCGTTGTCGTTACTGAGTTGTCAGCAAGTTTCGAGTTGTCAACCACACCCACCTTGATCGTTGGGTTAGGGTACGTGCCCGTAAGGTCACCACCAGCACCACCGCCTGGAGTAACGCCAGCAATGGTGACGTTAGCCGCGCTTGTTACGCGACCAGCATCGTCTATTGTGACCTGACTTACTTGTGTTGATGTACCGTACGTACCAGCTACAACACCTGTTGGTGTGAGCTTGCCAGATGTAATGGTGTTGTTCGTAATCTTATTTGCAGTGATTGCACCGTCGGCAAGCTTTGCGCCTGTCACAGATGCGTCGACAATCTTCGTTGTCGATACCGAGTTGTCAGCAAGCTTAGAGTTGTCAACGGCACCCACTTTGATCGTTGGGTTCGGGTATGTGCCATTTAGATCGCCACCCGCAGCACCGCCAGGTGTAACGCCAGCAATCGTGACATTCGCAGCGCTTGTCACGCGACCTGCATTGTCGATCGTAACCTGACTTACCTGTGTTGATGTACCATAGGTACCAGCAACAACACCTGTTGGCGAAAGCTTGCCAGAAGTAATGGTGTTGTTCGTAATCTTATCGGCAGTGATTGCACCGTCGGCAAGCTTTGCGCTTGTAATAGATGCGTCGACAATCTTCGATGTCGTAACCGAGTTGTCTACGAGCTTCGTTGTTGTGACGGAGTTGTCTGCAAGTTTTGTGTTGTCGACAGCGCCGACCTTGATCGTTGGGTTCGGGTATGTGCCATTTAGGTCGCCACCTGCTGCTCCACCTGGAGAAACGCCTGCAATGGTGACGTTAGCCGCGCTTGTAACGCGACCAGCATTGTCGATTGTTACCTGGCTTACTTGTGTCGATGTACCATATGTACCGGCAACAACACCCGTTGGTGTAAGCTTGCTAGAAGTAATGGTGTTGTTTGTAATCTTATCGGCAGTTACTGCGCCGTCAGCAAGCTTTACGCCTGTAACCGAAGCGTCAGCAATTTTCGTTGTCGTAACTGAGTTGTCTGCAAGCTTTGCGTTTGTAACAGACGCGTCGACAATTTTCGATGTCGATACAGAGTTGTCTGCAAGCTTAGAGTTGTCTACAACACCTGGCTTGATTGTTGGGTTCGGGTATGAACCGTTTAGGTCGCCACCAGCTGCTCCTCCTGGCGTAACACCAGTAATTGGAACGTTCGTAGCGCTTGTTACGCGGCCGGCATTGTCGATAGTCACTTGACTAACGTTTGTCGAGTTGCCATAGGTGCCAACAATTACTCCAGAAGGCGAAAGCTTCGCAGAAGTAATTGCACCGTCCGCAAGCTTCGCTGTTGTAACAGATGCATCTGTAATTTTTGCAGTTGTTACTGCATTGTCACCAAGTTTAGAATTGTCAATTGCGCCAGTCTTTACTGTTGGGTTCGGGTAGCTGCCTGTAAGGTCTCCGCCTGCAGCGCCGCCTGGAAGGACACCAGTAATAGGAACGTTCGTTGCAGCAGTAACACGTCCGGATGCATCGACCGTTACTTGACTAACATTCGTTGAATTGCCGTAGGTGCCTACAGTTACACCCGTAGCAGAGAGCTTCGGCGAAGTAACTGCACCGTCAGCAATCTTTGCGGTTGTGACTGCATTGTCAAGAATCTTTGCCGTAGCAACCGATGCGTCACTAAGGTCTGTTGTTGTAACAGAACCGTCGGCAATCTTCGCACCCGTAACAGAATTGTCTGCAAGCTTCGGGTTTGTAATTGCACCAGGCGCAACCGTTGGGTTTGGATAGGTCCCAGTTAGATCACCACCAGCACTACCGCCTGGAGGAATTCCGCTGATAGGCACGTTGGTTGCTGAAGTAACTCGTCCGGCTGCATCGATCGTTACCTGACTAACATTGGTAGCGTTACCGTATGTACCAGCGCCTACACCTGTTGGTGCAAGTTTCGCCGAAGTGACTGCGCCGTCTTCGATTTTGTCTGTTGTTACCGAGTTTGGAGCAAGCTTTAACGCAGTGATTGCAAAGTCTGCAACCTTGGCTGTATTTATTGTGTTTGCACCGATGAATGGGTTTGGATAGGTACCGATGAGGTCGCCGCCGGCCGGACCCGATGGTGGTACACTTGAAATAGGAATGCTTTGAACGTTTGTAACACGTCCGGCCGCATCAACCGTAACAAGTATTGTCGTGTTCGAACCGCCATACACGCCTGCTGCTGCACCTGTTGGTGCAAGCTTCGCAGATGTAACAGATCCATCGGCAAGCTTTGGAGTTGTTATTGCTCCGTCTGCCACCTTGTTCGTTGTAACAGCACCGTCCGCAATTTTGTTCGTCGAGACAGCAAGGTCAGCAAGCTTCGGAGAAGTAACAGCACCATCGGCAAGCTTTGGCGTTGTGACGTTTGCGTCGAGAATTTTTACTGTTGTTACTGCATCGTTCGCAAGCTTTGGAGTTGTAACAGCATCATCAGCAATTTTAATAGTACTAACAACGCCCGGCTTAATAGTCGGGTCTGGGTACGTGCCTGTAAGATCGCCACCTGCATTTCCGCTAATTGGAATCGTAAGGCCTGGAGCAAGTTTTGCTTGCGTCACAGATCCGTCGGCCAGAGACACAACAGTGTTCGGACCATTTGGGTTTGCAATTGCGATTGTTCCGTCCGGACTCGTCAGTTCTTTAATGCCATCGTTGTTCGACGTAACGGTAATGACGTTGCCAACCGTTGTGACAACAGTGCCACCAGCCCCTTGAATCGTAAGGACCCCTTGCGAGCCGTTCAACGACAATACAGCACCCGATGCTCCCGGCGCTAATCCGCCCGCTACATTTGCAGCCATTGCATACGGCACTGCTGCCATTTGCAGACGCGGCACAAACGCGGGTTGCCCATCAAGGGTAATCTCGAGCCAGTACTGGTTGTCGAATGGAAGCAAGAAGGGATTGACTGATCCCAGAATTACGTCGAATACACCATTCGATGTGTTTACCGAATGCGTTTCTGTCCAAAGAGAAGACACGCTTCCTTCGGTATCGTACATAGCAAAGTGCACGGTATAAGAACCGTCCGGCAATGCTTCGTTCAGGTTGTCGGTCAACAAACCTTGGAATGTCATTGTTCGCGGAGTCTGTGCAATGGCAGCCGAAGCTACGAATGCAAAAACGAGAACAAAGGCAAGAATGCGCCTCAAAGAGATCATGATACAGCCCATATTGATAGTTGCCCAAGAACCGCGCTTACCCTTATTTAAGCGTCGGGCTACGAAACTAAGGTCTTGTATTCGCTGAGCTATACGACATACTACCTATATCACACAGCCCTCAAAACGGCAGTAAGCCTATGTGAGCGCTGATGCTCACCATTTTTAGTATAGTAATACTAATCACTGAAGCCTGTAAGCCCTTGATACCACAAGCCACAACGTGAGTAGTTGGCACATCGCATGTGTGTGCAGGTGCGACGAAAAACGTTACACACATGAACACTTCGGTTTAAAAAGCCGAATAAATACGTACCTGCAATCGGGCATATTAAATGGGTTTGTAACGCGTACTTATACGGTATGGCGCTGCGTCGTTACGCGTACTTACGTACGTATAATTCTCACGCAACATCGAACGTCACAAGAGCGCTCTCTGACGACTCAATTTCTTGAGTTCTGGCTGATGTGGTAGTTTCAAAAATGTAAGGGTGCTTGTTAGGGGGCTGCGGAAGTTTGAATTACGAACGGCGCGGTAGTTGGAAGTTTGAATTACGAACGGGACACTATGTCATTCAGGATGTTGAAGTCGGCACTCATTGTTACTGCATGTCTTGCTACATGTGTAGTTGCATGTACTGTATGTGCATCGGCACAGACGCGTGCCGATAGCATGACCACCACGCAGATTCACGATCTGCTGGAGAAGATCGAAATGGACGACGACATCATTTATTATATCCGGCTCACAAGTGGCGACATCCTAACTGGTCCGATCCGCGAAATCTCGAGCGACAGCACCGGCACCTCTATCCGCATCTACTGTCAGATAGGCAAGGCACGTGTCTACATCCGCGAGATCGAGTATGTGGGCACCTACGAGGCTGCGTACAGGCAAAAGAACCGCACGTTCATCATGCCGACGGCAGCGCCTATTGGCAACGACCACTTTATTGGGTTGTGGGAGATTGCGTTCTTGTATGCGGGGGTGGGCATTGCGGACGTGGTAAGCATCACGGCCGGACGCACCTTTGTGCCGTCGGTACCTTCAGACCAGCAGGCCTCGGTAGTGAACATCAAGGCAACCGTCTACGACGCACCCAACGGATTACTCGAAGAAGGCAAGCAGTATTACGCCGTGGGCGTGAACGGAGCGTGGCTGAACGACGTGAACTTCTTGGGTCACATCTACGGAGTGGCAACGTTCACCGGACGTCGCACAAGCGTCAGCACCATGCTCTTCGCAAAGATTATGGGCAAAGACATCTACACCATTAATGGTGGCACACTCTTTAACAACGTGCAGTTCCCATTCGCAAACGGAGCAATTGGCGTCGGCCTAAGCCTCGACTCGCGCGTGAACCATTTTCACGACGCGCACTTCCTCGCCGAAATCTGGTGTGCCGACATCACACGTCCGGCCAGCACCGCCCTCTTCCTCGGCCTCCGCCTAAACAACACCAACCTCTCGTCAGACTTCGGCATCACCGTCGCACAGGGTCCGCTCATCCTCCCCTCGGTCGCCTTCTCATGGACGCCCTTCTAAATGGTACGGGGCTTTTAAAGGGGGCTCAGGGCACAATAGGCTCAGGGCACAGTAGCCTGGGGGGCACCAGAGAAGTACTGCCAGATTACGATTCCAATAAAGACTAGAACGATTATGGCAATAATGATTACCGACGGTTTATTAATGCGGCGTCGCTCTTGATTTGGCGACTGAATAGCGGGTCCATCAAACGACATAACATGTCTCCCAATTATGTACGAACACTGCTCGGAAAGCTACGTCCCGCCAATGCCTCCACCGCAAAATAGGTTCCATACACCCTTCGTTCTCGGTGCACTCCCCAAATAATGTTATTTTTGCGTCCCTCTCCGGTCAGGTAGCTCAGTTGGTAGAGCAATGGACTGAAAATCCATGTGTCGGGGGTTCAATTCCCTCTCTGACCACTCTTACAAGCCCGCATTCGCGGGCTTTTTTTGTTTGCCCCTTTACCCGCCCCCTCCCATGCTCTCTCTATGCCGCTCTAGATAAGGTTGGTTGTGCTCTGACAAGGTTTGGATGCGTTCGTTGCCCGTTACGCCGACCTTTTCATAGGCCTGCTGTTCTACGGTGTCGGAGAGGACGATGTGTCCGCGCTCGTCGAATGTAATGAGGTGTCTGTCGAAGAGGGCGTCGTAGGTGGGAGAGAGAAGGATGCCGTTGTGGACGTCTAGGCGTTCGTCGTTGGTGGACTGGGACCAAGGGACGATGTGCGAGGCGACGAGCGCTTCGAGTTTATCGAAGCCGGTGACGGCGCATTGGTATTCCCATCGGTGAATGATGCGCTTGCGATATGCGCCCTGACCAACACGCGATGTAACGAGGCCTTGACGTTCTGTGATCGTGGGTTTTAAATTATCCCTGGTCCTAGTAATATCAAAAGTCTTAGTATCGTACATGATTGGCACTACTGGAATCTTCACAAGTTGTGCATGTAACGCAATCATTGGCTGCATGAAAAACTTGATTGCGATGCGTTTGTTTCCCGCGGTGTCGTGCGACTCGAAGTAGTCGGAATCGAATACCTGGAGTTCGTTTACGAAACGTACGTAGCCCGTGATTTCGAATTCGAAGAGCAAGACGCGCTTGCCATTCAATACATGATTGCGCAGGGCCAGATTACCGCGCACAAACTCCATGTCTCCTGCCTGACCCTCACCCGTGTACGAGAACACCGATGGATTGTCCCATCCATCTTCATACCCGTGTTGGTGTCCGCTCTTGCCTGTGAAAATGAAGATGTAAGGCTGGTCTTTTGAGGGGGCTATTCCGCTCTGCCAATTACCTCCGTACACCGCGTGAATGTCGCGGCGTCTGTTGTAAATCTGTCCCGGTATGAATGGTAATTGAAGCACAGTATAGGTGCGAACATACTATCGAAAGTGGTACGTGCCCGCTACCTGGTATGCCTGGAATGCGCTCCGACGCTGGAGCCCAAAGACTAGAGTGTTAAACGATTGACTAAATCATATGAACAAGGTCTTATAAGCAATAGCTTTGCTTCCTATGAAAGCATTAATTGTTGCGTGCATCAGTGCAGTCGTGGTCGGCGGTTGCGTTAGTGGACACTTCGGCGCGCGAGGCGGTGCTGTTGTGGTTTTAGCTAGGGGATCAGAATCGGGACCCGTCACGAACTCTACCAGCGGTGTTGGCGGTGTTTATGGGGTGACGTTCGGCGGACGCTTCAGCGAAAAGGCCGGTCTGCAAACAGACATCATGGTACGGTCGGCTTCGATATTGCAAGAGGTCGACGCAACGTTTCGTAATGGTGACAATTACTTCAGATTCGATGGCACGATCGATGCATCGGCAACTGTAGTAGAGGTGCCCCTTCTACTGACCCTTAGCAAGCCCATCAACGAACACCTGACGCCAATTTTAGGTATCGGCGGACATATGGGTTTTCGCACATCTACATCAAGTACAATTGCTGGCACGCTGACACAAGTAGACGGAGAGGGGGCCGGGAATTCGGCGGCAGTATCGAAGAAGAGTTCTGGTGGGACCAGTGAAGATCCTTTGGCCGGCCTATCAGCGCTCGTCGGCCTCGATTATAAACTCTCAGAGGATTGGAGTATTCGCGGCGAGATGCGTTTCCAGCACGACTTTGTGAACACGCGTCTTAGTTCATACTCGATCGGTGATTCCTATTTGAGTCCGGACGTCACTGCTTACCTCCCCCAAACTCGCCTAACCCTCGCCTTGGCGCTGTTGTTTAGACTATAGTCGACATATTCTCGCGGCAGCTGCGTGCGGAAAAGCCGTCCTAATCGTCTACCGTTGCACGCACATCATTCCCACCTGTACGCGACCGGAGACGACGGATCGCACGCAATACATGCCAGATGGAAGATCGGCAAGTGGAATACGTTGTGATGAGCCCCTTAACCATTCACGTCCGAGCGCATCGACGATAGTCCAGATGGCGTTGTCGGGCAGACCTGTATTGGTGTATTCTGAAGCGGGGTTCGGATAAAGTCGTATGCGATGCTGTACCTCATCACGGACGGAGGTAACGCCGCTGATATCGAATGCAATCGTTTGTCCGTTCGTGTGACTGATGATCATCCACTGGCCTTGACGGTCGATGAGGGTGCGGCTAGGTGATGAAGGGAACGGCATGGACCATACTTCCTTTCCTGTGGATATTACTACAAGTACAATGCGCTTGTCGGCGTTGCGCCAACAAAGCATGAGGTCTCGCTGTACGCAAACGGATCGCGGTACGAGCTTGCTTCCAGCCGCAATAGCCGATACGGTATTTCCGAGGCTGTCGAGTAGCGCGTACCCGTCACTCGTAGAAAGGGCGTATTGATTTGTGCCCGTTCGTAGTACGTTTTCGTATAAAAGTGTAGTATCGGAGACAAACATTGCGGTTGGCCCGGCGAACGTTGTGAAGTTGATGGCTTGCTTTGCAGGGGATGTCTGTTGTGCCCGCGAGTATCGAATTCCGGACGGGCTTTCGAACGAAGTACAGTTACCGTTTGGTTCGGTAGCACACGTCCATACAGCACCCCCGAACGTATAGGGGAACGTGCCTGGCCTAAAGGACTGCCAAAAACTGGTGCGCTGTCCATCTTCCGGAAAGTTAATGGCACCGTTGAAGTGCCAGGTTGTATCCGAAATCGCAACAGAACCGAACTGTATTGTCGAAGATGTTGTAGTGTACCGATCGCCTTCGAGAAACACGACTCGATCGCTAGCACCAATGGCAATGTGGTCTGACGTGTGGTCGGCGATGAAGTAGGACCAAATTTCCAGAAAGCCCCTTGACATATCGGTGCCATCGTATTCTGATGTGCCAGTGCGGGGATTGATTGACGTAAGTGTGTCATCAAACCGAAGCAACTTCCCACGTACAGTTTGTGCAATGCCAAGCAACGGCTTTGATAAATAATTAAAGACATCCCCTTTGACACTGGGATCTGTCGTTCGGTAAATGTTACGTCCTGACTCAGCTACGATAAATTCTTTGCCCTTCATCAGTATTCGATGAGCGGTTTTAACGGCAGTCTTGCCGTAAGACTGAAGCGTTACTGCATTGTATTGCACAGAATGGCTACCACCATAGAGGTGCAAACGGTCTGGAGTTGGACCCTCAACGATACGCAGGGTGTTGTCGCTTGAAACGATGTCGACTTGTGCTACTACGTTCAAGTTATCGATGTCGATTTTGCAGAGATGATGTACGTTATCCTTCGACTTGTACGTAACGTAGGCATAACCGTGCAACGTCATCACGTCACTAATGACGTACAGGTTCGGGAAGGTCAGTCGCTTGTCGGAGACCACGTTGTTGATCTCCACACTTATTGAGTCGCCATTATAGTAAATAAACTCACTTTGTGTGCGGCCATACGTGACTCTGTTGAACGGCTCAGGCACGGTCCAATCCCTAACGACGAATGTGTTATCATACCTGAGCACACGCGCACGCACCGGCTTGCATAGGTGGTTTACGAATATGAGGTGCGATACATCGTTTGAAATGTTTACGAAGCCACCCTTGTCCTTGCAAGTCGAAGACTCGAGAACATTATTCGGCACATTGCGAACCCACATGCGAGTATTGAGGTTGAACTCTTGCATGTTATCTCTGTCGGCTACTCTCACTAGGGTATCGTTTAGAAGGCGCAATCTCCTCCATGGGCCCTGCGGTCCGATGTAGTAGCCCCGCATTGTGTTGCTAGCATTGTCACGAACCAGAAGCATATCAACGCTTGGGTCGGTGCGCTGATACATTACGAGGTAGCGCCCATCGGAGGTGATGTCCATTGATTGCGGTGCAACACTAGTGACCCACTTTTCCCATAACGTTGATACCTGAGCTTGCAGCTGGGCAGTTAGACAGGTAGCAATCACAACAATGACGACAGATTGCGATACATATCTGATAAGGCAACGTGACATAATGCGGTCCAATTCATGGTACAACAGCAAATACCTAGGAGATAGTTATGCCTTCCTCATCACCATCTCTGCTATCCACACCGGCGCGAAGGGCGACGTGCATCCTTTCGACACCGGGTAGTCGCTATATACACCGAGTTGTTCGCCAATTGCGAGGGCACGTTGGCGGTATTCCGGAAAGTGGATGCCGATGCCTGCGAGGCAGTTATTCATTGTCCATTGCGTTGGCGCGGGCGCGTTCGCTAATTCCGATTCTATGCGCTCGAGTAAGGCTGGCAAGTCGACCCCTTCTGCCCCTTTACCAATGTGTTCCGCGGTAAGGTTCGACGCGGCTCGCGCCGCTCAGGGGTCTGCGTCGTGCATCCATGCCAGGCGTAGTGCTTCTTTGTCGGGGTGGTTCTTTGCGCCGTACATGTTCTCGTCGGCGCCGTTCTTCTTGTGCATCGCTCGCACCTTCTCGTTGCCAAGTGATTCGAGTTCTGCGAGGGTTTGTTTGAGAGTCACGAGATAGATAGAAAAAGCGTTCAGTAAGGGTCCATCAATCCTGTGGCGCGATGCTGTGTTATCCGCCATAGTTGCGCAGGGTTAATTGTGAGCGTAAAGGTGTTGCTATAGATAGTCGTTGGGTATTTGCGTTTGATGCGCGTCCACGCAAACTCTTCGTCCAGCTCCAATTTCATGCGGCAGTCAACCGTGTCACTGCCCGAATAGTGTGTAGCGGCGTAACGCCAGTACTTGTTGTTAGGAAGGTTCGACACCGATACACTGTTACCACACCACGAGTCGGGTAAGTACTCTATTTCGCGCCACGCATCGGTTGGTTTACGACGCGCTTCCATAACAAGCGTGATGCGTCCATCCGAAGAGTTCATTCTGACGGTGTCGGAGCTTGTGTTTGCGACAATCACTTCTATTGCTAGTGTACTAATCGGCTGCTTTCGATTGACGCCCTTAGTAGTGGTACCGTCTGCGAAGTATGCGAACAACTGAACAGGTTGTGAAGAAGCGTCGGTTAAGTGCAAGCCATGACGACGCAGTTCTGCGCCAATGCCTTGCGCTGTGATTATACGAGCTGAATCTTCGTCACCATTGCGATGCACCTCGGCTTTGTAGTCGAAGTCTGTTTGGCTCGTAGCAGTCATAGCCCCCTTCACAGACTGCCAAATAATCCTGCCACTGCGATTGATGTGTGTAAGCTTGTCGCCGACCATTGCGGTAATAACTGAGCGGTTGATTGCGAGGATGTAGTCGACATTGTCGATATGCCCAATGGGTTTAGCCGAACCATCCCAATCGAAAAATTGCATTGTACGCCCCCACTCTTCGGACACGTCTTCTATGGTCACGACGCTTGCTGAGTCGGTGTATAGGATGTCGAAATTTTGGGGTATTTCAAGCGCGTGTGATATCCGACCGCTGGCGTCCATGACATGCATGCCACTGCCATCTTCGAGCAGTGCGTAGTCCTGAGTGTTGGTGTAGCGATCCGTCCATTCGCTATGGCGTAGTTCATACTCGTCTGCCCACACAGGGTGCAATGTTTTGAGATCCTTTATATGGAGTGGTTTGTCCGGCTTGCGGGTGTCGTACACGATCATGCCGGATGTACGCGAAGGTGATGCGATAACCAGTGATTCGCCGAAAAGGTGCGGATACGTATTCTCCGAGAACATTGCGATTCGTCCGGCAGGATCGTGAATCCTGCTCACAGTGGAATAATATCCATTTCGGTATCGCCACGTGTCCGTCTGAAAGTAACCTGTTACGTTCAACTTTTCGACGGAGCTGGCGTGTTGGCGGGGGACAGTCCCCACTTTGTCGCCATCCAGGTTAAACACATGGAACGTGGCCGCTGAGTGCCCGCTGCTGTCGAGTGCGAGTACGAACACAGGTGACCCATACGTTACTTTGGCCTCAACATACCCCTTTAACGATTGCTTAATCACGCCCCATTCATCCATCAGGTACCACATTTGGTCGCGCTTGTTTTTCTCATCAAGCACCATATGCATCGGCGTCATGAGGATGTGGTTGCTGTCGAGAATTTTGAATGCGGCTTCGCCCGGACGTAGCACTACGAAGCCCGAAGAATTGATAAGACCTTCGTTGTAAAAATTGAGAAAACCACGGTCGCTATGGCGGCTAACGACAGCTAGTCCTCCTCTAAATGGTGATGCGTCTTCGAAGAAACCAATCCATAACGCAGCGCCCTTCTTGTCGATGATGTACGCATTGCTGTCAATGAAGCCAACTGCATGTCCTTCTGAAAACTGTGTCGCATAATCGTAACGTGGTGCAATCGCCCACGCCCCGTTGCGATCGATATACCCATACCGTCCCGTCTCTCGCACTGGTGCGAGCCCCTGCGAAAAAACCCCAACTGCACGAAACCGCGGCGCAATCTGTACATGTCCCGACTCTGTCACAAACCCGTACAGGCCATTCTCAATAATAGGCAGCAACAGCTCTAACGAGTCTATCGATGCAGCGTACGCGTCGCCACCCTTGGTAAGGGGCTTGGAAAGTTCTTGAGCCCGTTCATCACCAGACCTCGTGCATCCCGCCACAAGCGAGATCAGCAGCAAAGAGAGTATGGTGAGAAGGGGTTTCATATGTAGGCGCAAGAACGTCATTGTCCACATTCCTTACGTCGCATCGGCGAACTGACGTTGACTACAGTATTCTTCGTATTGGCTCCTATCGGTCAGGCGATTGGATGTCTTGCTTGTGTAAGTTTCAAAGTTTGAATGGAGCTGTGTCATTTCTAACTACTAGTACACACGACGCAATTCAAACGAGCCTGACGTCACCTGCAGAGCGTTTACTACGACGTCCGTACCTATCGTAAACGAGGCTTCAAATCGACCCTTTACAAAGCCCCCTTTCGCCTGACATTCGTCTATGGCTATGTAACCGATTGTTGCAAAGTAATCGTACTGAGTTCCACCCGCAAAAACTACAAGCGTCATTGCCGTACCGCCCTCGGGTGTATTAATTTGGTAGGTGCCCACCGCGCCATACTTTGTGTAGAAGCCCAGCACATATCGTTCGCCATTCTTATTGGTGAGACCTTTCATATGGAAGATGCCCGGTACCGTGTCAGAGGCGTATGCAACGCCGCCGGAATCGGCTTCATAGAGGGTAAAGACTGCGTCGGTATAACCCATTCCATTGACCGTGAAAGTATTCGCCACGTTGTCGTTCGGATCGGCAGAATTAAACTTGCACGATGTGAAAAGCACCATCAGTATCAAGAAAACAATCGCTCGATGTAGCATTCAGATTCCTGTAATTGGGAATGTCATGACGTTAGATTTTCGATTGTCAGCGCACTAATAAAGAAAGCAAGGAGGTACACAAGGTTCTGAAGCATGGGCACGAAGTGCTGTTCTCTGCATACTCTTCGAAGTTGCCTGGACCATTACTTCACAACCGCCCTGTACACTATTGTCTCTTTATACTCGAACAACACAACATACACACCCGGCGCAAAGTCTGTAGTGCGTACACGAGTGTTGTCGGTGTACGCACCATTGTAAACTATTTGACCAAGCGCGTTCACAATTGTGATTGTTGCTCCCCTTTCATCAGAGACACTAGACCTACCGTCGACACTAATAACGAGCTCGTCTGTAATGGGGTTTGGATATAAACGAGGTGTTGCGGGTGCGTTAGTAGTAGCGTCGGCTACATCCGAAGGCACGTCGTCGATGACAATATTTTCCGATGTATCAGTACCGCAATACGTATCGGATACAACCACATAGTAAACACCGGGACCAGTTGGCAAGTAGTTCTGGTTGGTGGCACCTAATAACTTTTCGCCATTACTATACCACTGGTTTCCCGTGGAAACGCTCGATACTAAGGTGTCTGCACGCCGAGTAATCGTTGGCATGGGGGGCTTGTTGTGCACTGTTACGGCAGTGGTTGAGACTACTCCTTCTCCATACTGATTTACACCACGCACGGTAACGTTGCCCGACACTGCCGATGCGGTAAACTGCACTGTTATAGAGGTAGTTGTGCTAGCCCCATCCGCCCCTGCCGGAAGTGTCCATTTGTATTCGATGGCGCCGGCGATCGGTGTGGTTGTGAATGTGACGACGCTATCGCCCTGACATACTTCGACTACTCCTGTGATGGCCGCCGCTGCGGCTGGTAAGATGAAGTGAGTAGAGGTATCGGAAACGCAGGGGTTCGTCACAATAACATAGTATACCTGGCCAGCAGTAAACACATGCGTTTGCGCAGTTGCGCCGACGATTTTGCCGTTTGCATTGTACCACTGATTTCCGACAGCTGAGCTCGAGATTAACGTGTCCCCACGGCGAGAAATCGTTGGGGTAGGTGGCTTGTTGAGGACGGTTACCACCTTGGTCGACCCCACACCCTCGCCGTAGGCATTTACACCGCGCACGCTAACCGTGCCAGTGACTGCGTTACCTGAAAACTGAACGGTTATCGACGTCGTTGTGCTAGCCCCATGTGCCCCTTGCGGAAGTATCCATTCGTACGATGTAGCACCAGCGATGGGTGTGGTGGTAAACGTGACGTCGCGCTGACCCGCGCATACCGAGATGACGCCGGTGATGGCATTTGCAGATGATGGGAGGCGATCGAGGAGGACTTTGTAGAGCAACAGCGTAACGCCGTCGACACCCGATGGCCATGAATTGGTGAGTCCGGCAACGGCCGCGCCTGTGGCCGGGTCGTACACCATGCGGCTGCGATAGCCCCACGTAGAGCCGCCGTGACCCCATGTCATGTGAGCGAAGAAGGGCTGACGTTCGATGCCTAAACCGTAGGTGTATGCGCCTGATGTTGTCACAAACGTTGTGAGTTCGGCAAACGAGGCGGAGTCTAAGAGACTGCCGCTTAAGAGCGCGTGATACCACCGCACCATGTCGCTCGATGTCGAGAAGATGGCGCCTGCACTTGCACCTGCTGTGTTGAGGCCAACACGCGACGTGTCGTGAAAATCGACGCCGTTAAACCAGCGATGTGCAATGGTCCCAGGCGATGGCTCTTTGACATCGAAGAACGTGTTGTTTAACTCGAGCGGTACAAGAATGTATTCGCGTATCAACGCCGAGATGTGACGTCCCGTTGCTTTCTCGGCAATGAGTCCGGCTATAACATAGTTTATATTCGAGTACCCCCATCCATTCCCCGGTGCAAACGTTGGCGCACCCACCCATCGCAACACTTCATCGGGCGTAAAGACCCGTGTTGGGTTGTTTCTGATTGTGTCTACGTAAGGCGCAACAAATAATGGGTCGGAGATGCCACTTGTGTGGTTTAGCAGCTGACGTATCGTAATGTTTGGATTGATGTTCGTGTACGCACCGATCCATTTGCGCAACGGGTCATCGAGACTTAGATCGCCATTCTCAACCAGCTTTAGAATCGTAGCAGCAACAAACACCTTCGTGTTACTTGCGATGCCAAACAGCATGTTGCCCGCAATAGGCGTTCCCCCATAGGAAACCCCATGTGTGCCCGTCCACACGCCACGTCCCGGCAGGTACACACTTGCCGACATGCCCTTGATATTCGGAATCGAATTCACATAACTGTCTAATGTGTCCTGCAAATCCTTCGCAAGCAGCGCATTGAACGTCTGCGCACGTGCTACGGTGAACGTACCCACGCACATACCCGCGAATGCACACAGCGCAAACGCGCAAAGAAAGAGTTTCGAGAATGCGGGACGACAATGCTTAGAGAATGCGTGTATACAGTGTTTAGAGAACGCGAGCATACAGGTCCTTTTCATTCATATAATGTGATTCGACATCGCACAACAATGCCAGTTGGTGTTAACTCGAGGTGGTTGGTTCCCGCCTCCTGACTTGTTGTTGGCTTACTAGCATTATCCTGAATAAGAGAGCGGCTCTTAATCGACATCAGCGTTTTGCTCGCAATACTGTCTGATAGTTGTACATCGATCATCGTTGTCGGAATGGATTGTGGTATAAGGAGTGGACCGATGCGCACCGATGATTCGGAATAACCGTTCGGACGCCCTTCGAATGTTCCAACCGATGCTCGCATGATGTTGCCTGTGTTCGTGTCCACCACAATTGTGCCGTCCAAGCGAGTTCCGAAATATTCATAGGTCGATAGAAACGTAACGGCCGAGTCTGTTACAACCCACGGTTGTGTCGGCTGCACTGCATCGGCGCTGACAGTTACGGTAACGGCAAATAGCCGATCTTTTCGGCATACTCCGAAGTCCCGCCGTTTCGACTCGACGCATTGCGCGTCCACGCAAGCGCCTTCGGACCACTTGCTGAGAGTTCGAGCGTACGCACTCGATGCCACCAAGGCTTCAGTTCTAGTACAACTGCGATCGTTGTGTTGCTCTCGGGCACATCCACTACGGCATGCACTGGCTCATATCCGGTACGCCACGCCGTAACACGCAGTAGGGGTTTGTCAGCGATGCTGCCAAAGGGTCTGTGCGTTATGCTGCCCAAAGGTCTACCATTACTTGAGCGACGAGGCTGCATTCCGAACCCGCGCAGATCTCTATGAACGACATAAACGACTCCATAAGAACTAAGCCATTGAATGCCATCGAGTGAAGGCGTTTGCACACCGCTAACGATAACGCGTCCTTGCAGATCGTATATATCTGCAGTGTATAACGCGGGATGTATTGGCTCGATATCAAGAACACCTGTTGGCGAGGATAAGCCTACGGGTAACGTAGTGACGGTCGTATCGAACTGCAACGCATCGCATTCAATACGTACTGAATCGAGCTCAACGATTATGCCATCGATGCTTCGGCTTGCGATTACGTCTATCTGTTGTGCAGCACACACACACGAAGCAATGGCCATGATGAGTAGGCATTTAATCATATTGTGCAACATACATAGGACGCCGATATGCTAGTGCGTTCTATATGGGAATTACTGGCGGAACCGTTTGCGATCGCGCTGGTACGCGTACTACACAGTTTTAAGAAGGAATTACAATGATCTATCGAACTCTCTTTATCGCATTGATGGTATTGCTTACGAGCTGTACAAAGGAACAAATCATCAATGCTGTTAGCAACGAAGACAACTCCTTCACGGTGAACGGCAGCGGCTACACAGCAGCTACGTTCAAAGGTTACGACCTCGATACGGCGTCGCGTGCGCAAATGTCCGATACGACCGCTATCATTGGTTTCTCGGGGTTCACGAATACAACGGGTGAAGTGTTTGTAATAGGCCTGACGTGTGGCACAACTACTCCGGGTACATACACCGTAAACGCACTCAATGGCACAACCATCTCGCTGGTTACAAGATCGACCACTGGCACAACGCGCACATTAACTGCTACGTCGGGCACAGTCTCGATAAGCGAATGGGGTGCTGTGGGCGGGGTTGTGAAAGGGACATTCTCGGGTTCGATGGTGCTTCCGACGGACGTTACAGCGCCCGTACTGGAGATAACCAACGGCAAGTTCGACGTCAAACGGGCGTCGTAGCGCGTCCCTTTAAGGCGCAAGCCTTAGCCCCTTCCTCACAACGATCTCAGATCCGTCTGCTACGAATGCAGAGCGGGGTTTTTGTGCGAGGGCGTCGGTAAATGATGCGCCATAGACGTTTGCTACGTCGCAGTCGAGCGCTGCTTCGCTTGTTTGCCACAACTTCCAGCGCGGGTGTTCGACCTGGTACTCCATGGTACCACCGTCGCGTTGCTTGGTGTACCCCCAGTAGTGCTCGACTATAAAACCCTCTTCTGAATCGGGCGACGGAGTGTACGCGTCGCCGGTGATGCGCGCCTCAACAGAATTCCATTTGCTGGCATCCTGCCAACTATAGGCAACGATACTATCGTGTTGCAACGTGTCGCCATCGGTCTTGCACACTGCACGCATTGGCATCGACACGTAGTTCTCATTGTACATCAACCGCGCAACGGTTGCGATGGCAAATCGAGGAACGATTTCTTTTACGAAGACAACGCCGCGTTTCCATGTGTCGCCGTCTTTACGACGCACATAGAAGCGAAGATTGACTTCCGGAAAGTTGACGTGAAAGGGAATGGGTACACCGAGGACCTTCGTGTTCAGAAACATGAATCCAACAACACTTACCAGCGCACGACCATCGAACAAGTCGAGCTCAGTGCCAATAGGTATGTGCGGCGTTAGTGTAGCAGGGTCTATTTCATAGTTCAGCAACACAACGTGTCGCCACTGCGCAGTAAGGAATGATTGTTGCTGTTCCATGTGGTTCTATGATTTGCTAGCTATAGCGCTAGCTTTTATAGTACGCATACAATCTTCTTCCCATTGCAATCTGCGCGGCATGCCATGTATCGTGTCGGGCGCACATAAGCACGAATTCCTGTAGTGTCATTCCACTTTTTGTTGTAAGATATCGGTCCTCGCGAATGTCCGATACACAACGTGCCAAATCTGTGTGTGCGGTTTGCAGTCGAGCGAGAAGATAAACAAGGTTAAGACTATCGAAATTCGCTGGTTGCGATTCGGTCGCATGGTCCCATTTTGTGATGACTCGTATGTAGCGTTCCGAGCATTCAATCATGTGGGCGATGTGCCAGAGGATGCTGCCGTTCGGAGGCCATCCTTCGTCTTTTTCGAGGTCGGCATACGAAGGGTGTTGCCAATCGGCTTCGACCTGCGTAAGGCCTGCTATCACAGGCGTGAACGCCTCCCACTTGTGCGACCAGGCGTCGTGGAAGGCCTGTACGAGAACGGATGTGCTGTTCATGTTAGCATATTACAACACGTCGGTCCTTGGGCAATGGATATTGCCAAACTCCGTGGACTGTCCGATCAGTTATTCTAGGCGGTTATGCTACGGTACGTATGCCTTCTTTTTGCCGTAAATGCCATCGCTTTTGCGCAGCCCGCAAGGCTGTGGAAGCGCGACGGACACATCGCGCAAGCTAAAATGCTCGGATTCGACAAGAGTCACCGCTTTGTCTACACGCACAGCCGCCGCACCATTCAAGGTGAAGGCATAACTGACTGGTTATACAAATGGGATGTCGACGGCGACACCGTAGTTCAACGTATGCAATTGCCCGGCGTGGCCAAGGCAATTGTTGATGACTCAACAATACTCGTTGAAAGAAATTATCCTAGCTATGTACTTGTGCGCATCATTGATGGTAGCGTAAGGCTCGAGGCACCGCTCTACATGCCTATCGACTGGATAGACCCAACCTCTAGCATAGCGGTAGGTTGGCTTGGATATGGTGACACCACTTCAATAATGTTGATCGATCTGAAAACCTTAACTGTTATTGCTAAGGGGCTTTGGGGATCTGGTCGCAAGTACATCGGCGCGTACGATACGAAGAACAAAATTCTTTACGGAGGTGATCGAGATGGGTACTTCGGGATGAATATGGCGTTAGAAAAAACGAGGTTGACCATTTCGGGTAGACCTAATGAGGGACTGAATGATATCGAGGTTGTTGACGATGGGACACTGTTAATCTCACTCTCTGTTTACAACGATTCTACAAACAGAGTAATAGCTATCGATCCCTTAACTAGTATCCAGTTCTATTCTGTCGTAGTGCCGGGTCCGTTATACGCCAATTCTGCTCGAAGAGTAATCATCTCTGCTCCAGACAATCGCATTGTATTGAACCCAGGCTCTGGAGTATTAACAGTGCTGATGCGCAATCCGCTACGTATTGAAGGCACAATATCAACCAGCCATATTTTCGACCCAATCATCGTTCATAACGCAGACTCTGTCTACGTCGGCACCACAAAATGTGCAATCACATTGTTTAATCCACGCACTCTTGTATCCGAAGAAATATTGCCGCAACGGCACGTAGTGTTATCGGGCACTCAACTACATGATGGACGTCTCGCAATTAGTCAACTCTATCTTGACCCGCAGATCATTTCTGTCAAAGACGGCAACGATGTTCAACCGCTATGGACATATCAACCATGGGTATCACAGCATGGAGATAAGTTCACAATAATAGCAGCGAGCAACGCTCCAGTCGTAGCCATTGCAAATGCGCGTATGTGTCGCTTGATACAAACAAATGATACCACAACGCTTTGTACGATACGAGCTGAAGGAGATATCATAACGGGAAGTATCGGTGCGTTTGAAACTGCGTGGATCAATTCATTGGGTACCCAGGCTGCCATTCAGTTTGTATCAACCCCTAGCATAAGAATTAGCTATCACAGATACCTGGGATGTTACAGATCTGAACAACCATGCAGCGATTACTTACTTCCACTAATAACTCGCACCAATTCCGGAGCAAGTGTGAGTAGTATCGAGGAAAATTCATACAATACGATGCAGATTAACAAGTTGTTGATATCTGCATCGGGTGAGTCCATAATGATATCGATTACCGACAGAGACAGTAAGGACACAGCGCGGCAAACAAGCGATACGAACGATGTTTACCTATACTCACCGTTCAACCAACTACGGCGTTCGTTTCAGGCAGCGACAATTGGATTGTTTCTTACAGGGGACACGAGGATTGTGGTGGATGATTCGAGCGGTCTGGCTTTTGCGGACGTTGATGACACCTTGTCGTATAACGTCGTCAACCTCGGTCTTCGTCACCTCCCGCTTGCAGTGATGCACGGCACGCAACGAGTAATAACGTACACCGACAAAACGCTACAATGTGTTGATGTTGACAATGGCACTGTGCTTTGGTCGATGCCTGTTGCGTCACAGCCAACGAATATTCTGGTCGACCGCACCGACCGATGGTTTCTGTGTACGTATGCAGATGATTACGTCGAGATGTTTGCGCTGGACACAACAGTAAGTGTTTCAGAAGCCATAAACACACGCAATGAACTAGTCGTTTCGCCAAACCCGGCGAACGAGACCCTTAGCCTTAGAGCCCCTTTCCCGATTAGCGAGTATGCATTGTATGATGTGCTTGGCAACATGGTGATGTCGGCGAGTGTTGAGTCTGCCACTACCATGCATTCGGTAAACATCGAGTCACTGCCGAGTGGCACCTACGTGTTAAGTGTGACTGCTATGATGAGGCGCGCCACGGCCATAGTCCAGAAGCGTGGGCAGTAGCGGGCATTTATCAGTTGAGATTACTTCAGCTGGAGTGCCGGGCTCATTGTACGGTTTTTGTGTTTGCGTGTCCACCACATGGAATTACTATCGGTGAAGGTGAATGAACGGACATGTAAATACACAGCGTTGTGCATCCAAGCCACATACGTAATCCACGATTTCGTTACTCAATAAATTCTGCGCAACTTCGTGAGGCCCTGCGCTGTTTATCCCTCATTGTATTATTGTGCCTATGCTAAGACTACCATCCATTCCATTTACACACGTACGCAACGATATCCCGGCGGGTATTGTAGTCTTTCTCGTCGCGCTGCCCCTCTGTTTGGGGATTGCTCTTGCCTCTGGCGCCCCCTTGTTTGCAGGAATCATTGCAGGGATCGTAGGGGGCATTGTAATCTCTCTGTTCGGGGGATCAGAGCTTAGCGTTTCGGGTCCGGCAGCAGGTCTAACGAGCATTGTACTGGGCTCGATTGCGACGCTCGGCGATTACCGGATATTCCTTGTAGCTGTGGTGTTGGCCGGACTCATGCAGGTTGTTATAGGCTTGATACGAGCTGGCACGTTGGGCAACTACATTCCGAACAGCGTTATTAAGGGAATGCTCGCGGCCATTGGCATTATCATTATTCTGAAGCAATTGCCACACGCGGTTGGATATGATGCTATGTCGTTTATGGATGAAGAGAGTGCGTTTGCGGGGTGGGAGTGGACACATATATTTACCGACCCGATTACCGCCCTCACCTTCATTAGTCCGGGCGCAATTATTATCGTGGTGGTTTCGCTCGCCATTCTGTTGTCATGGGAAATTAAGGCATTCAAAAAACAACGATGGACAACATTAGTACCCGCTGCACTTGTTGCTGTCGTTGTAAGCATCGGCTTGAATGAACTCTTTGCAAGTGTTGCTCCGACACTTTACCTCTCTGCCGAACGCAATCATCTAGTAGAACTGCCCGTCCCAGAGTCCTTTTCTGCATTCTTATCCCAGTTTATGTTTCCGGACTTCTCGGCAATCGGGATAGGGGCCGTATGGATGGCAGCACTCACCATAGCCGCCGTTGCAAGCGTGGAAAGTGTTCTGTCCGTAGAAGCCGTTGACAAGATGGATCCTGAGAAACGGATATCGAATCTCAACCGAGAGCTTGTAGCACAGGGCATCGGGAATACAGCAAGTGGTTTGTTAGGTGGCATACCCGTAACAAGCGTTATCGTTCGGTCATCTGCCAACGCATATGCTGGAGGTAGAACACGTCTATCCTCGATCGTACACGGTGTCCTCCTGCTACTTAGCGTTCTGCTCATTCCCACATTGCTCAACAAACTGCCGTACGCGTGTTTGGCAGCAGTGCTTTTGGTTGTTGGCTACAAGCTGAGCTCTATGAAGCTCATTCGAAAGACGTACAAAGAAGGAATAACGCAGTTTTTGCCGTTTATCGTTACAACGGTTGTGGTTGTGGCAACCGACATTCTTACAGGAGTTGGAGTCGGCATTCTTGTTAGCATCTACTTTGTAATGAAGAGCAATAAACGTGATGCTGTTACACTGGTAAACGAAGGTAACGCATGGCTTCTTCGGTTTAATAAGGACTGTTCCTTTGTCAACAAGGCCACTTTAAAGGACAACCTTCGGAGCATACCAGAAGGAGCGAACCTTATTGTTGATGGTAAAAAGGCATTGTATGTCGACCACGATATCTATGAGACGCTCTACGAATTCGAACAATCGGCCATATCAAAGAACATTACAATTGAGTACCACAATCTTCACGGCAAAGACCGTGTTAGGAACTAGCTCATGGAAGATTACAAGCGCCTTCTCCTAAACAATAAAGCCTGGGTTATTGATAGACTCAACATTCAAGCTGATTTCTTTGCGAAGATGGGTGAGGGGCAAGAACCGAAGTTCCTATGGATAGGCTGCTCGGACAGTCGTGTGCCTGCAGAGGAAGTAACAGGTTCTGGTCCGGGAGAAATCTTCGTACATCGCAATGTCGCCAACCTGGTTATCTCCACAGACATAAATGTGTTGAGCGTCATACAGTATGCTGTGGAGGTGCTTGAGGTAGAGCACATTATTGTATGCGGACACTATGGTTGCGGTGGGGTACGCACCGCACTAAATCGAACGAATCACGGCTTGATGAACATGTGGCTGCGGCATATTAAAGATGTTTATCACACCAACGCAGAAGAACTAGACGCAATACCAGACGACACACTACGATTTGAGCGCCTCGTAGAATTGAATGTCTTAGCGCAGGTAGAGCACCTATCAAAGATTTCATTCGTCCAACGCGCATGGAAAAAACGAAAGAGTCCGACACTGCACGGTTGGATTTACGATGTCCACAGCGGCCACCTAAAAGACCTGATAAAGGTTGAACCGGGACAGCTACCGCACGGCATCTATGTGTACGACCTCGGAGACGAATAGGCGAATCGGCGACTACGTGTTTGGGTATGCAGGCTGATAAGCAATCTCTTCAACGTTCCAACCTGCACGCTTAGCACCTGCTTGATACGTGCTCTCGAGAAATTCCAACAGTGCTTCACGTGGCGAAGCGCTGTTTCGAAAGTCTTCCTACCTAAACAGCGCCATTGCACCACCGCGAAGCGTTATCCATTTTGCGTCGGCCGGACGTAGTGGTTCGCTCATCAGATCGACCGGTTCTGGTGCCGTATACGCATAGAATGCGGGCTCTGGTGTGTAGCCGTCACCTGCCCAGAAACCAAAGCTGATTACCTCGTGCGAATACGCTTCGCGTTCTACCTCGCCCGCCCCTTCACGTGCGGGCACGCGCTTGCCCGAAAACCGCGTCAATGCAAGATCGAACGAATGCCAGAACATGTGTACCGGCGTGCTCTTGCGGCTTGGTTGCTTTGCATGTTTATATCCAAAATAGAATCTACTTTTGTTGCTTCATAACCAGAAACCCGAATCCCATGCGTTCCTTTGCCCTAGTTTGTGTTTTCGTATTTGCCTGTGCTTCGGGACTAAGCGCACAAGCAATTGTGAACCCAGAGATAGCACAACAACTGTCCGCTGCATCAGCTACGGTTACAATCTCAAACTTTCCGATAACGGGCACGAATCAGGCCACTGTAGTCTTGCACCGACGTCGACCTGTAATAGACGCAACCACTCAATGGTATGTGCCGACTTCTGCTGGCGACATGCTCGTAAGCAACCCACACGTACACATGTTTAGTGGCGAGGTTGTAGGCACACCCGGATCGAAAGTGTGGATAGCATACGTTGAGAACGGACAAAACATAGTTGGTACCCCAGACACGGTTGGTATGCAGAGCATGTTTGGAGTCATTCAGTACGCTGATGGGACGAGCTATGTACTCGCACCCATTTCACTAGCGACAGGAATTGCGAACCCACATATCGTACTACCCACATACGCAACGCAGAAACATGCAAAGTTTACTTGTATGACAGAAGAGATGTCTGGCGAGCAGCTCGTGCGTGTAGCTCAACTAAGACGTAATACAAAAGACCTCAGCAGTGAATTGCTTGCAGAGAAACCATTGTTGCAACTCGACCTTGCGGTTGAAACGGATGTAGAATTTTTCCTAGCAACCGGGGGCACGCTAGAGAAAGCGCAGGCGTACACCGCTGCACTGTACTCGCTCGTTAGTGCCATATACGAGGACGAAGTGCATGTAACTATTCACCTTCCGTGGGTGAAGACATGGACAGATAATCCTGCCGATACATACAATGCAAAAGGCAACCCGTTTACGTTGCGCGATGCTGCAATTCCGTACTGGAAGAACAGTTATCAGGCTGTAAAACGCGACGTATACCAAGTGTTAACTGCGAATACGTTTGGGGGAGGGGGCTTTGGATACTACAATGCGTTTTGTGAGGCGAACAAAGATTTTGGGATGAGTGTGGCGTCGGTAACTGGACGTAATGCGCTACCGACCTATGCGTTCAGTTATGATGTGTACATCGTTGCGCATGAACTCGGACATAATTTCAATGCAGAGCATACACATAGCTGTGTTTGGAGTCCGCCCCTTGATACGTGCATGGTAAACGAAGGACTCGATGGTGGATGTCTCTCGATTGCGCAACAACCCAAGCCGAATCCTGGTTCGATCATGAGTTACTGTGGTGGCATCAATAACGATAACGGACTTGGTTTTCAGGTCCGGCTGACGTTGCTGCCGAAGGTTGCAGCACTTATGCGCGCTACAGCCGAGGCAGCCCCCTGCATCACAGCCCCTTCCAAATCGGTTCTTACCCTGCTGAGTCCGCACGGCGAAGAAACGTTCGCGAATAAAACGCTTCTTCCCATTCGATGGCGAGCTACAGAGGATGTTGGCTCGATTCGATTGGAATATTCGACAAATGGTGGCGCAAGGTGGATGTTGATTGACGGACAAATTGAGTCGTCGTCAGAAGTGTATTCGTGGGTGATACCAGAAATCTGTTCGAATAAAATGTTAGTGCGCATTGTGAGCACGTTCGACTCTACTGTTGCCGATAAATCTGCGAAATACTTCAAGGTAGCTGGTGGTGAAGATGCGAACGGACTCGTTGCTTGGTATAAGATGAACGGCAACTCCGATGACTCTGCGGCTTGTGGGTATTACCACTCGAGAGGAACCGCAACACTTTCGTTGGATAAATTCAATGTGCCAAATCGCGCATACGCGTTTAATGGGACATCAAACCTTGTTGCGCCCGATTTTGCATCAGGCTTCGACGCGTTCACAGTTTCGTTTTGGTTCAAGGTCTCTGATTTAGCAGGTGTGCAAACATTCGTCTCGCAAGACTGGATGAAGGGGTCTGCCTTCATGACCTATTCATGGCAGGGTACCCTTGGTGCTGCCGTGTATCTCGTTGGCGGTTTCGAGCCGGTGCAGATATGGGGTCAGGCGCTAAGCCCTAACACATGGCATCACGCCGTATTCAATTACGATGGCTCAGATTTAAGACTGTATATGGGTGGTTCCGAAGTCTCGTCGTTATCGAAGACTGGCGTACCCAGTCGTCACACTTCGCCTCTGTTCATGGGTTCACGCGATTCATTAGAGTACCTTCGAGGTGCGCTCGACGATGTTCGCATCTATCGCCGCGCAATTTCTTCAGAAGAAGCGTTGCAATTGTATAAAGAAGGCACAACTGCAGTAGGCGATGCAGGACAAAAGAGTAACGAAGCTGACATCGTTGCACGTGCGTATTTCGATGCGCAAAACAATTTTGTAACCATGTTTATTAATAGAGGTGGTGTTATCGAGTTGTCACTGTTCGACCAACTCGGTAAAAACATCGTCTCGCATAATGCTGGCTATAGAATGCCCGGACTGCATAAGATCGAGATTGATGTCGATCATGTTTCAAACGGTGTTTACTTCCTAGACGCTAAGTGCGGCGACAATCGAGCCACTGCTCTCGTGATAGTGACTCGCTAAAGTCTATTCGTACTTGAATCATGTCGTACTTGAATCATGTCGTACTTGAATCATGTCGTACTTGAATCATGTCGTACTTGAATCATGTCGTACTTGAATCATGTCGTACTTGAATCATGTCGTACTTGAATCATGCACAATATCTTGCGCACTCATAAGGGGCTACTCTGCGTATGCCGTATTCGTGCGAAAGCTCGGGTCCGATAGAGTCTTTAAGAAGACAACGAGATCGGCAACTTCATCATCGGTGAGTCTGAGGCCGCCGGGCTGAAGATTGAATTGCAGGATAGGTTCGGTTTGCGGACCCCGCTTTACGCCTGTGTTGTAATGCCGCACGACTTCTTCGAGTGTTGCAAAACGTCCGTCATGCATATATGGCGGGGTAAAATCTATGTTCCGCAGCGTTGGCACTCTGAAGCGTGCTTTGTCGCGCTCAACGTTTGTTACCTCGAAGCGACCTAGGTCTGTAAACATGTCAGGCGCATCGAGTCCGTTATTCATGTACTGGTCGTTCGTAAAATTTGGACCGCCATGACAGTGAAAACACTCAGCCCCTTTCACTGCACCACTCGGGTCGAATTCAGTGAAGTACAGTTTACGTCCACGTTCTTCTTGATCAGTAAACGTTGTCTCGTCACGAATCATCTGGTCGTGTTTGTTGTTTGCAGAAACAACTGTAAACAGAAACTGTTCGAGTGCCAAGGCAATGCGATTCGACGAAACTGTATCTGAGCCGAACGAGCGTATAAACTGATTGCGATACGCTTGGTCTGCAGAAATTTTTGTGATAACATTTTCTAGTGTTTCGTGCATTTCGACGGGGTCTTGAATTGGACGCAGTACTTGGTCGCGTAACGTAGGAGAGCGGCCATCCCAGAAAAAGCCCCTTCTGTTCCACGCAAGATTAATAAGTGCCATTGCTTGCCGACGTCCCGGAAGATTGTCTACGCCAATGCTAAAGCGTCTCACATCAGAAAAGCCATCGTTCTGAAGGTGGCAGGAAGCACATGCCTGCGAGCCATCCAACGACAATCGTTTGTCGTAAAAAAGTTTTTTGCCGAGGCCGACTGTTTGCACCGTTAAAGGGTTGTCGGCCGGTAACATCGGAACAGGTAATCCCTGCGCATCAAAGACAAACGGAGTTGTGTCGTGCACAACAGGGTCGTTTGGTGTACTAACATCTTGCTTGCATGATGCGAGCAGGCACAAAGCAACTACGCTAATGCACAAAAGCGTAGTGATGGGTTTAGTTGTCATCGACATTTCTCGAAATGAAGGATTCGTCTGTTAAAGATCGCAAGAAGAGGACCAAATCTTCCTGATCTTGGAAAGAAAGTCCAAGAGGTCGTAAAAGGTTACTTCTGTTTGCATGTGGTCTGCCGCCACTGTTGTAGTGCGCGACCACAGCTTCGAGCGAAGTTACAGAGCCATCGTGCATGTAGGGGGCTGTGACGGCTACATTCCGTAACGATGGCGTCTTAAACGTTGCCTTATCGGCCTCGACCTTCGTAAAACGAAAACGTCCTGGGTCGGCGTATGTGTCATACAAACCGTTGTTCGTAAACGCATGGTTGGTAAACGCAAACCCACCGTGACACGAGCTGCAACGTGTACGACCGCTAAAGAATAGGCGCATACCATTCATCTCAGAGCTGTTGAGTGCCGACTGTCCTGTAGTAGACGACTGTCCGGTAGCAGCTGCCTGCGCTACTCCGTACGCGTATGCATCGTAGCGCGAGCGCCCGCTTACCAGAGTGCGTTCATAACACGCAATAGCGCGCGTAATTGCGAAGGCGTCGATATCGCGTCCGTATGCCTGTTTGCTCATGCGCACAAGTGTCGTGTCCGAGCGCAGCCGCTCTGCCACATCAAGAATGTTCATGTCGAACTCATCATGCTCTTGTATAGGCACAAGCACCTGCATCTCGAGTGTGGGTAGGCTTCCTTCGCGCAAGTAGTACGGAAAGTAACCAACATTAGCAAGTGACGGTGCGTTGCGTGTACCAAAACGTCCGGCTACACCCTCGCTCACTGCCCGTGTATCTGCAAATGCGTTCGCGGGTGCGTGACATGATACACATGCTATTGAGTTGTCGGACGAAAACGCTTTGCTAAAGAACAACGCCTTGCCAAGTGCAACACGCTCGGGCGTAGGCATGTTGTCCGGCGGGAACACTTGCTCTGGAAACCCCGGGGGTACATCTATTAGTGGCTGCAACTCTGTAGCAGGGCCCGATGGCTCGGTACATCCCACGAGTAGCACAAGTAGCAATAGAAGTGAACTACACCGGCGTAAGCACAGCATATAGATACGATGCAAGTGCACCGAGTGACTACAGTGCAACGAGCAACTATGGTGCAACAGAGACACGAATGCTTTGTACCGAGTTATTGTGTGTTGCAGATGCGATGTATGAGCCGTGGGGTAAGTCTGTTAGCGACACCATAGCGCGAGAATCAGAAAACGTCGTGCGTGCAACTTCACGTCCGAGCATGTCGGTAAGCACTAGAAGAGTATTGTCAGGAAACGACGAATTAAAAACAACATGTGTCGAACTTGGGTTCGGATACGCATGTAAGGTCGATTGTCGCAACACATCGTCATCATCCACGCCCGTTACAGCTCCTTTGGAAAACACTCTCGAGCCGAAGTTCTGCATTAGCGTAGCGGCTTCTGCTTCAGAACTATGTTCGATCGGACCTAGCATTAGATCGATGCCTGCAAGAGCGTGTGCATAGTCTGCTGTTATATGCAAATGTGGATCGCCATCGCCATCGTCAACATCTAACACTGGTACACTAACCGCTGTATAGATTGTATCGCCCAAGGCATGAACTTGGTAATTAACGTTCAGTGTTTGAGACGTGGTACCTGCATACCCATCCATTGCTATAAATCGATAGCCCCCTTCCCAGCCCCAATGCATAGACGGGGTCTGATGATACAGAGGATGGTTGAATGTGTACGATGAAGGGTCTAGGTGATTATGTTCTTTGTCAACGCCAACATGAAAACGGATGCTGTCAATTTCCCCGGTCTGGACGTTGCCAAGCTGCAATTGTGTTTTGTTTGCATTGACAAGCAGATACAAATCGGTCAACTTCACTACATGCCCACCCTTATACACCAGCTCTATTTGCGAAAGGTAGTAACGTAGCGCAGTAATCTTAAAGGAGTAGCCGTCCTTCTCATACACAGTGTTCGTGTCGAACGGTTGTCCGTTCACCGTGTGATTGATATAGAGACGTCCGAAGCAGCATTGCGCCGAAGCAGCACTGGTTAAAGTACAAGCAAAGACGAGAAGCAAAACGAATTTCATAGAGACTTTCTTGATAACTACAATCTAGCGTGTAACCGCGAGCACAGCCGACGCACGAGTGGCACGAACAATGTACAAACCGGGCGCTAGTTCAGACAAATCAACCAAATGTGCATCTGAGACTTGCAGACAGACACGACCCATAAAGTCTGAGACCGACACCGTACCACTTGCATTCTCGATTCGAATGTATTCGTTAGCAGGGTTAGGAGCGAGAGTTAGTGTGCCGTGAATCGACCAGCCAGACACGCCAGACGTTGTTGCCCCTTCTCGCGCACCAATGCTGGGTGGATTAGCGAACGGAAAACCTTGTAAATCGAGTCCGATTCCGGCAACGGGTGTACCTGCACCGATCGCGGGACTTCCCACAAGCGGACGTACATCATAGGCTGATGTGCGCGATAGCCGGGGGTTCTGGCCCCTTATGCCCCTTACTTCGACACTTGGTAGTTCAACGTCGGTGTTGGTAGTGTCTGCTTCGTCCCACCACAGGTTCGATTCGAACAGAAACGACTCTGGGTTGGTGTTCGAGCCAATATTTACATGAGGTCCGGTTAGCCCATTCGTCACCACCACATTGTTGCGAAATGTATTATCACCACAGGGTACAAAGCGCGATGCATCGACAGTTTCTTGAAGAATGCGAATCACCCATCTCACGGGGTGAATAATTGTGTTGTTCACAACCTCTATACGCGTAGAGCCCACGTAGGCAATTGGGGCATTCCCACGTATAAACAGATTTGCGTAAACGCGAATATTCGCTGCCTCGTAAGGGGCGTCTAGGGGTCTGAAGAATTGGAGTCCGGTACTGCCACCAAGATTCAGCGCACGTTCTCCACAGTCCTCAAAAATTCCGCGTGCGATTTCGATAAATGCAGTTCCACCTTTTGCCTGAATGGCATTCGACCCCATGCTTCTGAAGTTGCAATTAAGAATCTTGCCGTAGTGGCAACCGACCATATCAATTCCACTTCCGCCCGGAGAACCTAATTCAAAGAAGCAGTAGGAAATGCTAAAGCTGTCAACACCCGACATCTTCAGAAAATCGTTGTTTCCTGTTGCAGCAATTCTGCTGAAGTAAAGGTCCTTCAGACTAATGTGATGCGACGGCGTGTCGAACGTGCCGCCGTCATCGATGTTTATGCCATTGCCTGTTTGTCCGTTTATCGCAAGGCGTTCAATACGCAGATACGTACAATCCGAAAAATGCAGCGCCTCTGTATTCCCCGAAAAGTCAGGGGCGTCGTCCACCTTCCCCATAATCGTAATCCACGCATCGGCTGTACCGTGCAGATTCTCTATGAAATACGACTGCGTATATGTGCCGCCATAGATAAGAATCGTGTCACCAGGCAGGGCATCCTGCGAGGCTACAGTTGGGTTAGCATAGGTACGTCCGGTACCAACCTCGAGGGTACGGGCATGTATGCCCGCGATAGCGAGGAAGAATAAAGCGAGCAACGCGAACGGGACGTAACGATTGGGCATTATGGCGGTCGGAGTATGGGTAGAACTCAATATAACCAAGACGGTTATGGTAGGTTAGGGGTAGCGGGAGTCCCGCCCAAATCTTGTCACACATGCACACTTGCTTAACACTTTGACTGTGATAAGATCAAACAATAACTTCGATCAAATTGCAGTAATTTAACATCGTCAACAAGCCAGAAAGTTGAGTAGTGACCACCGAGCAGGACAAGTCCCCAATGAGTTTCAACTTCGAAGATTTTCAACAGAACAATGGCTCCCCGTTTTGGTGGGGATCTGAGCTGGAGAAGATTCTTCTGTTTGAGAGCTCTCAGGTGTTCAGAAAGACGATCGACAAAGCCATCAAGGCTTGTATGAGCTCGAATATCGAATGGACCACCGAGTTTGTAAACGTATTAAGAGAAGACGGAACGACTGATTGGAAAATCAGTCGGTTCGGTTGTTTCATGCTCGTAATGTCGGTAGACTCGGAACGCGAGGTAATCAACCAAGCGAAAGTATACCTCGCATCGATGGTTCGAATGGCGGAAGTTCAGACCTCATCAAGTGACATGGACCGCCTCGCAATTAGACACGACATCGTCGAAGGTAATAAAGCGTTAAGTGGAGTAGTGAATAAAGCAGGCATTCAAGATTTCGCAAGATTTCAGAATGCCGGATATCGCGGTATGTATAACATGCTGAACGTCGACTTGGCAAAGAAACGCGGCGTCAGTAAAGACAAACTATTAGAATACATGGGTCGACCCGAGTTGTCAGCAAATCTGTTTCGGGTTACGATGACAGAAGAGCGCATTCGTGCGCAACGACTATTTGGGCAAGATCAACTAGAGAGGGCACATTCCGAAGTCTCGAAGGAAGTGCGCAAGATGGTGAAGGACAACACGGGAAAGTTTCCCGAAGAGTTACCCCTTGATCGTCAATTGCCCGAAGTAAAAAAGCAGCTTAAAGCCGCTAGCCGTCACCTAAAAAAACATGACACTCCAGGGAGTAAACTCAACTCCGGTAAGTCATCGAACACTAAACCAAAACAATCTTCAGCTGATGCTGAAGAGGAGTAGAGGCTAAATTATTCCAGCTTCTTCTTCTTTAGCTTCATGGGCTTTTCTTCGGTGCTAAAGCCTTCTGTGAGCTTTCGGTACAGTCCAAACAAATACTCCACACGCTCACGTTCATTCTTGAACGATTCTTTGCGATAACACGCATCGACTGCTTTATTAAGAGCTTCGTGCGCCTTGCGAAGGTCTAGTGGCATTGTCGTTGTGTGATACAAGTCGGCGAGGGACGATTCAGGATGATTACTACGAGCGTCTAGAACAGTTTGAGCACACGATGTAACGTTTGCTATTTGTGCCTCAGTTGCATCCATCGGCCACGGATAGTTGTTGTAGACGAGGTCTTTGGAATATCGATAGTCAGATTTCAACCTTCCACATACGTAGCGTACCCATGACATGTGCAAGGTGGACTGCATGACACCAAAATGAAAATGGGTACCCGACGGAACTATTAGACAGCTGTCTGCAGCAACATTGTTGGGTCCGAAAAAAGACGTAGGTATGTATTTGCAGTTCTCCGAAGAGTGTCTTGGTATTAAAATGTAGGGAATGCCCTCTGGTTGAGTGATTTGAGCAAAAAGGTGGGGCGTGTGCGCTAGTATAGTGATGTAAAAATCACCCGAAAAAATCAAACTAAGATACGTATACATTTTGTAGACCTCTCTACATTTCGTACACTTGCACTCATGTTTGTAGAGGCTGCAAGTGTACACGTTTTGTTTGTTTTGTCCGCAGTATTCGGCTCTGGCGGCGCGCTTTGCGCTGCGGGTGCCGGAGGTTGTAGTGCAGGTGCGAGGGAAGGTAAGTGCTTATACGGCTGGACTTACCGATAGTGGAATTGCTCTGGGGATGTCAGTCGCCAGAGCCGAGCGTCTGGTGCCGGGTGTGCGCATTGTGGAGCGCGATGCCGGACGTGAGCAGGCGGTGTGGGACGCCATTATAGACCGTCTGTTTGACGTAACACCCTACCTGGTAAGCACCACGATGGGCGAAGCATACTGCGCGTTGGATAACAGACGCGCATTAACTGCACTGCTGAAAGAACTGCAGGCACAAGGTGGCATTGCACAAACACGCACACTGGCAAAACTCGCTGCGGTGTTTGTACCACCTGGTGCAACAACACTGGTTGAGCAGGAGAATATCCCGCGCTTTCTGGCTGCATGGAAGGTCGAGAATCTTGTGGAGCTGGGCTTTGAAGAAGAGCTGGTGGCGAAGCTGAAGCTGTTCGGACTTTCTTCGCTTACACACCTGCAGCATCTGACGCGTAGGCATATGCATGTGCAGTTCGGGGACGACGGACTCCGTATGCACGACCTGATAAAACAGATACCTGTCCGTACACCCTTACCACTCTATCAACCACCACCAATGGTTGTAGAACACATGACGTTCGAATACCGTCAGCGCGAACCCGTGATGCTCGAAGCGATGTTAGTAGAGATTATGAAAAAGGTTATAGATGTACTGCAAACCAGACGGACATCGATTATGGAAGTGGGGATGCTCGATCGTGATGGCAACGTGATGTGTCGTCTTGCACGCATCCTTAAAAAGCCCCTTAACCAGCCTTCGATACTGCGAACTGCAGCAAGCACCATGCTGCGCGAGATGATGTCGCCACATAGGTGGGCGTATGGGATTGAGGTGAGGCTGAAGGGACTCTCCCCGCCGCCCACAGAGCAGATGCCACTGTTTGTGCAGAGGCCGACGATCGATACGGTTGGACGTAGTGTGGCGCGGCGTTATCCGAATGCACTTGTACGCGTCGACAGAATTATTCACGATGCCTATCTACCAGAAGAAGCAGTACGCCTGGTCCGTTATGAAAATCCTCCTCGAAGCGATTGACGTGCAATGCCGCGAACGTGTACCACTGGCCATTTGCTGGAGGAGTGGAGTGTATCAGGTGGAACAGGTGCTTGAGACATGGACGTACCGCTCGAAGTGGTGGACGAATAAAGAAGAGACACGCGAATACATGCTGCTGATAACTACAAATGGCGTAATGGAAATCTATCATGGCACCGAAGGCTGGATGCTCTCGCGCATCTACGATTGAGGCATACTATGCTTGACATGAACATTTGCAACTGACAACACTGTTGAATGACACGTCTTCTATATCGTTCGGGTCGTTGCATACACGATCGCACTTTTCGTTTCTGCGTGGCGCTTCTTCTCCTGAGGAGTTGGCGGAAGAGGCGAAGGCGCACGGACATACCTTCTTGTGCATGACCGATTGGATGGGCGTGTACGCTGCAGTACGTACACAACGTGCGTGCGCGAATGCCGGTATAAAGCCCATCGTGGGTGCCGAGATAGACATTGGCGATTCGTCGCTCGTCCTGCTCTGCAAAAACGCCAACGGGTATGCAAATCTGTGTGCGCTGCTTACTACGGCTCATCAGCGCGATAGAGAAAAGCCCGTTGTGTTCATCGAAGACTTACGCAGATACAGTGGTGCGTACAATCATGAGTACAGCGCTGAGCACCGACAGTGTAGTTCAGAGCTTGTGTGTTTGACGGGTGGACGTGACGGACGTCTCTGGCGACACGTGCATGAGCGCCGCACCGATGCAGCACGCGCGTGGCTGCGCGAATTGCATGATGTGTTTGCTGAGAATCTCTACGTAGAGCTTGTGCACTACAGACGTCCGCAGGACACCGTAACCGCCGACCGACTGTATACGCTTGCGCAAGAGCTCGGCATTGGTTGTGTGGTAGGGGGCGACGTTCGCCATGCGAGAGCCGACGACTACGTTGTGTATGATGTGATGACGTGTATTCGTAAAGGCACAACTGTGTTCGAGCACGACGCAGAACGTCCGGTGAACGACGAACAATGTCTTAAGTCGCAACAAGAATTACAGACGCTGCTGCCATACCCCGATGCCTTCGAACACACTGCACGTGTTGCAGCAATGTGTTCGTTTAACATTCTCCCGGGCTTCATAACGCCGCCCGGTGCGCGCTTGCCCGAGGGCGTAGATGCACCATCGGTGTTGCGCGAGTTGTGTAATCGTGCGTTCGAAAAGCGCTACGGTAAAACACAAACAGCATCATTGCATAATGTTGATTCATTGCATTGTTTAGTATCATCGGAACAGCTATCGCTTGGTGAGAAAGAGTTGCGGACCCGTGCGGAGTTGCTCGAAAAGGAATTGCGTGTAATTGAGGACCTTGAGTTGTGCGACTTCTTTCTGGTTGTGCGCGAGGTTGTGCAGAATGCACGACAGCGCGGCATACGATGTTCGGGAAGGGGCTCTGCAGCTAATTCTATTGTGTCGTATTTACTCGAGATAACGGGCGTAGACCCGGTTGCACATAAGCTGTTGTTTGAAAGGTTTTTGCATCATGGCAGGGCGGGGACACCTGACATCGACGTCGACTTCGATAGCGACAGACGTAACGAAGTAATTGAATGGATGGAAGATCGCTTTGGCATAGAGCAGACAGCAATGACTGCGAACATTATGACGTACGGCTTGCGCATGGCTGTGCGCGATGTTGCGAAGGCGCTAGGGTGGCCGAACGACACGGTAAACCAGATGTCGAAATCGATGCCCGGACACATGTCGAAGTCTATAGAAGAATGCCGCAAAGAACTCGCAGCAGTTGTCGGCGATTCACCATTGCTCCACACACTCTTGCATGTCGTTGTGGCCATCATGGGTAGACCACGTCACCTTGGCCTACACTCCGGCGGCATGATTCTCTCATCACGTCCGCTGCATACAATAACCCCCGTACAGATCTCTGCTAATGCAGTGAAGGTGGCGCAGTTCGACAAGGATGATGTAGAGGCTATGGGACTTGTGAAGTTTGACGTGCTTGGCTTACGCATGCTTGCATGTATAAGCGAAGCAGTAGAATTAGTAGAGCGTTATGAAGGTATTCGGTTAGAGATGGACGAGTTAACATTCGATGATAAAAATGTTTACGACATGATGTGCAGCGGACACACGCTTGGTGTGTTTCAGATTGAGTCGCAGGGACAAATGCATCTGTTGGCGCAGCATCAGCCCGAAGTATTTGGCGACCTTGTATCAGAAGTAGCCCTCTTCAGACCGGGTCCGTTGCAAAGCGGCACCCTCAACCCCTACGTCCGTCGCCGTCGTGGCAAAGAACCCACATCATTCCTGCACCCTATGCTTGAGCCAATTCTAGGCGACACCTACGGCATTATTATCTACCAAGAGCAGGTGCTCGAAATAGCACACAAGGTGGGTGGTATGCCCCTGCGCGAAGCGGACGAATTCAGAAGTGTGATTTCGAAAAACCGCAACGTCGAAGCAATAACGCACATGAAGGAAAGGTTTATGCAGGGGGCTGTGGCCCAAGGCATCGACACAGAGAGCGCACAAAAAATATGCGACCAGCTTGCGCACTTCACAGGCTTTGGCTTTTGCAGATCGCACGCCGCAGCCTTCGCAAAAACTGTGTATCAGAGTGCGTGGCTAAAACACTACCATCCTGCAGCATACATGGCAGCCTTCATGCAACACCGTCCGGGTTTCTACAACCTCATGACTCTCGAGCAAGAGTGCCGCAGACTTGGCGTACCTATTCTGTTGCCAGATATTAACAAATCACATATCCGCTACGAGCTCGAACGAATAGGACAATCGCAAGGACAAGGTAATGATGAACACCGTACGCATGAACACAGTGAAGCAGATTCGGATAGTCACCCTACACAAATACTTGCAATTCGAAAGCCCCTTACCTCTATTACTGGTTGCACAGCAGATGTTGCCAAGAGCATAACCTGGGCAAGGCTGACGGGAGCCTTTACGAGTGTGGAGGATTTTATACGCAGGGTTGACATTCCGAAGGATGTGTTCGATGCTGTTGCGTTGTCGGGGGCGATGGACGAATTCTCGGGCAATGCGCGGCGTGCATTGTGGGAAGTAGGCGTTGGTGTGCGACGTAAGAATGCGAAGGCCGACGAACATGCCTTGTTCGAGCTGCCATTAATTAATGCCGATGATGTACCGCCACTACCACCACTGCGTGCACAAGAGAGACTTGCTTACGATTACAAAACACATGGTGCTGCGCGTATGCATCCGATGGTGTTGTACAGACGCAGTCTAACAGACATGGGCATTCATACTGTTAGCACGTGTTACAAACTGAACAACACGTCGTTTACCATTGCAGGCATCGTCATCCTAAGGCAGAGTCCGCCCACCGCCAAGGGCTTCCTCTTTGTAACCCTCGAAGACGAAACGGGATTTGTGCAATGCATTGTGCATCCCGCAATGAGAGAGCGTTTTAATGCAGAGTTGCGCAACGCGGCACTTATCGTGCGTGGCAACTTGAGTGGTATTAATAACTGGCGTGGACTTCAGGTACACGACGTACACTCACTCAAAGGTGTCATAGGCGGGTATTATGGGGTAAACCTGCGTGTGCTCCAGGCCAATTGGAGATAGTAACAATCTCCTTGATCTTATTCTCGGCTCGTATCCTTTGATTCAAAACGTTAAGTCGCTTGTAGTCATTAATCTAATACCTAGAATCTCAAGACCTTCATTACGCCTGCCATGCACTGAGAAATTTCTACGCATGTAACGAATTCAGGAGGAATGTAACAGAACGCTCGATTGCTTGCAGATACGTTCGTCCAGTCTCGGCAAGACAGGCAAAACAGGTTGGATCTAACACATAGCGGAACAACGTCATGCTTCCTCGTTACGTAGTCCTCAGCATTACTCTCTTTGTTGCTTCATGCATCGTATCTAGTGCTCAAGCAGTCGAGAATATTTTCCCAAATATTGGGTCCGTCGGTATTGGAACCGGCTTGAATGGACCCTTGAACAAACTTCATATTCACCGTGATGGCGAAAATCTTGCTCCGCAGCCAGTGCTTCGTTTCTCGTACGGCGGGTTACCTCCGACGGATTTGCAGCCTATTGCGCAACTAGCCTTCTGTAGCACGCTTGGGAATGCGCAGAAATACAGCGCATACGGCCACTGCCGGCGATCTAACGTTACGTACAGCATCGACTGCTGGAGCGTACGGTAGACTAGTAGATCGTAGTGTCGCTTATGCCGTGGCAGACGATGGCCTAGCGTTCAAGCGTGTTATCCCAACTTCCGTTGTAGACACGTTCCCAGTGATTGGCTTCAGAATTTCACCGAACCCGTCTCACGGCAGCGTAACCATTACGATAGACCCTTCGCAAGCCCCATATCAGGCGACTCGAGTAACTGTTTTTGACGCGCTAGGTAGAGGCGTCCATCAGGAATGGACCACATCGGATGAGATGAACTTCGACTTCAGTACTTATCCTAAGGGAGTTTACTACATTCAAGTGTGCAATGGAACGGTATCTCGTGCACTAAAGCTAGTGGTGAATTGAAGGCAGAGAATTAACAGCCGCCTTCTTTCGTTCGTCAACAAGCTTCGCGTACAACTGTGTCACCCGAATGTCCCGATGACCCAACAAATGCTGCACAGCGTACAAATCATTTCCCTGCGTAATCAACAGTGTTGCGAATGTATGACGTGCAATATGCGAAGTGACGTGCTTGTCTATGCCGGCTACCTTTACCCAACGCTTCAAATATCGATTGAACAAATCATCGGTTGTGGGAAGCGCAAAGACAAGTGCGGATTTCTTACTGGGTCGTTCGCCTAACAGAGTCAACGCTTCGTCGGCGAGCGGGATGTGTGTGTAATCGCCGGTCTTTTTTTGTACGAAGTTCAGTCTATCGGATTTTACATGAGACCAAAAGAATTCACGCACACGAACGGCCCCTTCATAGATGTCTAGGTATGAGTGATCACCAGTTCCATTGCGTTGCCTTCGAATCACAATTCCAGCGACTTTAGTAGACTTCGTTTTAAGCGCTATTGACATAGGAGATTAGTAAAGCATCCAGCCATGTACGGCGGCACCGATACAATGGAACTGGAAATTTCAGAAACAGGCCTCATGACCCGACCCGAATAGGGGTCTGATCATGACCCGAATAGGGGTCTAAGCGGTCATTCTGTGGCCCAAATGACGTCCGAAGTGGAACAATTGCTAAATTGAGGGGCAATTGAACGTTGCCCGCGCCCCTGTAGGAACTTACCAGCAAGGGCGCTTCTCTTTTTACATGTTTATCTATTCGGGTTCTAAATGGCTACTGCTCAACAAATCTCAATGAATATACTGGATGTGATTATCGTTAGGGATCCAGCTGTTGCTTCAAAGTACAAGAACGGTACGAAGGTGTCGATTACGACGTTTATCGAAGATTACATGAACGGTCGTGTAGATGTTACGGTAGACGTTCAACAGTTAATTCTGAATCGGACGCACTTCTTCAACTACAACTTTGTTGGACATCACCTGAAGTTCTTCTTCAAGGAATTCATTCCGCAGTTAGCTATTCACTCGAAGAAGCAGGATGAGCGAGTTATTCGCGATCACTACGATCGTGGTAACGACTTCTTCGGTGCTTTCCTCGGCGAGCGCATGATCTACACATCTGCGTTTTTCCAGACGGGTGACGAAGACCTCACAACCGCACAAGACAACAAGCTCAACCTCGTGTGTCAGAAGCTTCAACTCAAGCCAGGCGAGCGTCTACTCGACATCGGCTGTGGTTGGGGAACACTCGTAGCACACTCTGCCAAATATTATGGCACCGACTCAACAGGTATTACGATTGCTCAGGCAGGCGCGGACTATGGTAATGCACAGATAGAGCGTTGGGGAGTGAAAGACCGTGCACGCATTAATCGCATGGACTATCGTAGCATTCCTGCTGATAAGTTCGACAAGATTTCATGTCTCGAAATGGCCGAACACGTAGGCATCAAGAACTTCACCAAGTTCATGAAGCAAATCAACGGTCTAATGAAAGATGAAGGAATTTTCTTCTTACAGATTGCTGGTCTTAAAGCTGGTGTGCATCAGGAGTCGATGTCATGGGGACTCTTTATGAGTCAGTACATCTTCCCAGGTGCCGATGCGAGCATGCCTCTTTCGTTTGTTGTAAAACGTCTCGAAAAAGCAGGCTTCGAAATTCACAGCGTAGAAAACATTGGCATCCACTACTCTCGTACCATTCAACTCTGGTACCACAACTGGATGCAGCACAAGGAAGAAATCACCAAGGCATACGGCCAGTGGTGGTTCCGTTGCTGGGAAATCTTCCTGGCTTGGTCTGTCGACATTGCAAAACAGGGTAATTCGACCGCATTCCAGATTGTATGCAACAAGAATCTTGTCGACTACAACCGTCCGCGCTGGTTCAACGCTACAAACGTTGGCGAACGCGATCTAACGACAAGCAAGCCGAAGTCCGAACGCCCTTCCGTGGCCGCTCGCGAACCAGCCTTGCTGTAGTAAACCATGTAATCATTCCACATGTATATTGAGGGGTTATGCGACCCCTCTTTATACTTTTGTTACTTGTCTCGGTCGTCCTAGGTGCTGACGGCCAGTCTTTGCAGCTCTATAACGTAAACGCCTCGAGATTCCCCACGATTCGTGCGGATTATGTTGCTGTCGATGCAAACGGACGTCCGTTTACCGGACTCGGTGCTGCCGATTTCCGCATTGTCGAGCAGCCGGGCAATGGCGCGTTTGTGGACCTAAGCGCTACTGTAGTTCACGGATGTAGAACTTTAACACGCGACTCAGCTGCCAGCATCCTACTGATTATCGATGAATCTGCTTCGATGGCTAACCCTGTCGGAGGCGTTCAGCGCATGGATTTGGTGAAAGCCGCTTTGCGAACGTTTATTGGTCAGCTAAACTTCACCACAGGTACGCAGGTTTGCATCATTGCATTTAGCGGCTACTCAAGGCTTGCATTGCCGTGGTCGGGTTCGACATCGGTAATTCTGGATTCCATTAGTCGGCTGTCTCCTAAAACGGTAACCAACTACGAATTGCCGTTCACAAGCATACCCAATATCTTCGATGAGTTTGCGAAACGAGACCCTTCGATACCGAAGACTGCAATATTCATTACGGATGATCAACCCAATCCTGCGATTGTAAATCCGCAGAACTTAATAGATACGGTTGTTAGAAAGAGCTATGAGCAAGCAATTGTTATTCATTCGATATCTGTAGACGAGACGCTTACCAACCCAACGTTGGCAACCATTTGCACGAAGACTGGCGGTACTAGCCATTTCGGTACAGAATCGCTTTTGACGACGATGTTCGACCTAATAAACTTTTCTATTAACTCGCGCATTGTTTGTTATATCGAATGGAAGTCGCCATTCGGCTGTAGCGAATTCGACAGACAGCGTACTGCCATCGCAACGCTGCTGCGACCCAACACACCGCCCGATACGATAACGTACACTACCGGTGCTGCAAGTATTGCAGTCATCAATTCTTCTACGCCATTACTTGAATTAGGAAGTCCTCCCGCAAGCAGCTCTTTATTTGCTTCGGTGACGTTTGCCTCGATCAATACCGACGTTATGGTACGTGGTTATACCATTTCCCCTGCCACGCACTTTACTGTTGTTGACTGGGACTATCCTAAGAACTCAGTCAACCCGCCGTCGCCAACAAACATCATTACACTGAGAAAAAATGTACCTCGCGTTCTGCGTGTACGCCTTACTCAGGGATCGATTCCGGCGTTGCACACTGCCATTCTTCAGCTAATAGGCGACCCATGCACCATCACTCAAGCACTTCGCGGTGGCGGTACGCAGGTAGTGGTCGTAACACCTAATGGAGGCGAAGTACTTACAACGTGTGATACAGCCGACATTCTGTGGTCTGGCATTCCTGCCGATGCTCCCGTTCGCATCCAATGGTCGATCGATGGCACTACGTGGAACACCATAGCAAATGCTGCTACCGGACGTGCTTTTAGGTGGCTTCCGACAATCAAGGGTCTCACCTATCGCATTCGTATTACATACGTACCCATAAGCGCATACACGTGGCTGCAGCAAATTGGTCACACTGGCATCGACACTGCGTCCTCGGTTGCAGCACGTCCGGGTGGTGATAAGCTGTATGTAACAGGTTGGTTTAGTGGCACTACACAGTTTGGTGGCGCAAGTGTAACACTACCACAAGGTGCTGTTGATGGGTTCTGCCAGGAATTTGATGGCGATGGACTTTGGGGTCGAACATTCCTTCTGACTGGTGAGGACTCCAAGAATGAAAAAATTATCGGCGCTGTTACCGACGATATTGGTAATGTTTACATAGCAGGCACGTTCGAAAGCCCCACTGCTACGCTTACCGGTGGTACCTCAAACTACACGCTTCGTATGCCAGCTGGGCAGTCGGGTAGCGTACGCGATGTTTCGGATATGTTTCTGGCCAAGATCACGGCAGTCGGTGCTGTCGAATGGGTGCGGTTCGGACAAGGCACGTTCCGATATAGTAGCGAAGCGACAGCAACAAGCATTGGCATTATGAAAGGTGTAAACGGTCAAACACAAGTTGTTGTTGGCGGCACGTTTGTAAGCTTTATTAATGTCGGTGTATCAAAAGGTGGCGTACAGATGCAATTGGGCCCCGCACTTCCACCTGGCCCTTTCTACGCAGCCTACGATGAACTCGGAAACGTCATTGAAGTCTTTGCGCGCACTCCGCCAACTGCGTATCGATATGCATCGAAAACAACGAAAGATTCGACAGGGTGCGAGTTCGAGGTCGACCATTTTACAGGGACATTAACCAAGCGCGCATTCTCGGCTACAGCACGCAGTGCAAGTACTGATGTATTTGTCGCACGCCGATGTGTCGGTCCAACTGCTGTCGATGAAAGCGATACGGTCTTTACCGTTCGTACGCCATTCCTGACGATTTCCGGCACGCCACTCGTCATGCAGCCAACAAGTGTTGGTGCATCCTCAACAACATCGTTTACACAAAAACTGTGCAACACAGACGCATACCCCGCTCAAGTTTTTTCGAGCAACATATCGGGTGCGAATGCAGCAGACTTTACGCTAGTCACAATCATTGCCGGAACCATTATACAGCCGAATGAATGTCTAGACATCGACATACAATTCCGTCCATCTGCCCAAGGCACCCGCACCGCTGTCCTAAATGTTATCGGCAGTTGTGGAACGCTTGCATCCGGAGCTCTCGAAGGCAACGGTGTATCAGGTTGCAGCCTATTCGTTATAGGCAAGGTTCAGATGTCGGATGTAGTAGTTGGCTCTACCACGACAACGAATCAATGTATTGTTCGCAACACAACTACAGCAAATGTTAGTGTTACAGTAAGAGTCTCGCCGGCAGGAACGAGGTTCGATGTCAATCCTAAAGGACCGATTGTTCTTACGCCTGGTCAGTGTTTCTCACCGACGATTACGTTCGATGCTACGACTGCAACACCTGGTAACTACAATGCCTCACTTGTATACACATTACCACCAGAGTGCGGCGCATTGTCATCAGAAATACTTGCAGGCGTTCGCGACACCACAATAATTGCAAAAGACACTGCGATTTCTATTGACGATCTAGATTGGTTCTCGCGCCGTTTACGTACTGTAAACGATTCTATAATGTACCTTAGAAATCAGGGCAGACAAGACCTTTTCATCGAGTCTGTTGCATTGGGGAATGTCGCTGGTGACATCACTGCAGACTTCGCGTTGTTTCCTGCCACTCCATTTTTGCTTAAGTCAAAAGAATCCTTTCCTATTCCTGTTCGCTTCGTACCGCAAACACGCGGACCTCACACGACTGAGGTCGTCGTAACTGTCCGCGGAATTAACACACCTGTTAAGGGTCTTGCAAGGGGCTTGGGGATTCTTCCTGTTATCGCCGCAACGGGAGATACTTGGCCAGTAACGCCGATTTTGTCCGTTGCAACTAAAACAGGCAATGTCACCATTAGAAACACCGACGCAACAACGTCGTTGCGAATCGAGAACGTTGTTTTTGTGCGTCCAACACAATCAGATTTTCGATGGGCAATTCCTTCGGCAACACTTTTCCCTGCAGTGATTCCGCCGAACGGATCGTTGTTAATTCCTGTACAGTTTGTTCCGCAAGCAAGCGGTGTCCGTAGCGAAATGGTACGCATCTATCATGATGCTAAGGAAGGTCCCGACCCAATTCCGCCTTTCGCCGACACATCAGTCGAGCTACTAGGCAGTGGTTCGGCAGGTGATGAACTTACCCCCGTAGCGTTCCCGCCGACTCTTACATGCGACACAGCAATTGCATCGTTCTGGGTGCCGAACCCAAGTGCAACAGTGCCGTTCTTGATTACAGACCTAGTCGAATCGGACCTAGGTAACGCTTTCGAGTTGTTAGGTCTGGCCCCCATCACTATACCTCCAAACGATAGCGTGCAGTTGTTTGTGCGTTTCTCGCCGAGTGTTAAGCAAACGTATGCAGCAACCTATGTGTTTACGAATGCTTCCATTCCAGGTTTATACATCCGGGTCACAGGAGAAGGAACTACAACAGAGTTGACACCTGCGTTTACGCCGATGCCCGACGCCGCAGCTGGTTCGCGAATAAATATTCCATTGACCGTTGCTCCTTCAGCGCCGTACTACAGCGGAATGTCGAGCATACGGATAGACATGCAGTACCCGTCTCTCATGATGTCGTTTATCAACGTGCAGAGTACGTCCGCAACGGGTTCGATTACAGCCATCGACACATCGGTAATGGGACATGTAATCTTTACGGTAGATGTTGCGCCGCCGGTCGGACAGGACCTAACATTTACAACCTTCTTTCAGACACTTCTTTCTGCAGATACAGTTGTAGACATTTCGGCAGCCGTCTCTTCTGCATACACATGCGTCAACACATTACCCGCATCCGATCAGTTCATCCTAGCACTCTCGTGTGCAGGTGCGAGTCGCGTGATTAGCCTGGGTGCAAGTGCATTCGAATTGCGTCAGCCATTCCCAAGTCCTGCATCCGACGTCGTTACCGTTCAATACTCCACCGGCTACAGCACGGCAGTAACATTTGATGTGCTAGATGGTATTGGCAATATCGTAAACACGATTGCATTGCCAGCTAGCGAATCGGCAGCATACGAGCTGGATGTACCCGTGAATGCGCTTGCTTCAGGGACCTACGTATTACGCATGAGGGCGGGACACTACGTCCGGTCGCACATCATAAGCGTTGTACGATAGCGTTGTACGATAATTTCGCTTTGTTCAACACTTGAATTCCGCATGACCCATTTGCTACGACTGACCCTCGTCGCGTTGTGCATTGTCTTTTGCACCCCGGCATTAGCCCAGATAAATCAACTCAATCTGTTTACTACGGCCTCTAAACCGCAGGACGTACAGGTTGCACATGCTGCTTCGTTCGTGAATCTAAATGTAGGTGTATGGCGTGACGCTGCGGTGTCAGTTGCAGACAATCAGCGGCTCGAGTTAACACTAACAATGCCCGAAGGCGACATCGTGACGTTAGATGTTACGCGATTTAGTGTGGTTGATGCTGAGACGCCACTTTATGCCGCTAGCACCGATCAGCTCACACGACTTCAGATACCGTCGGCGCTTCTACTGCGGGGCTCGGTTAAAGGCGGGCCATCATCGCATGTCATGCTCGCCGTGTTTGAGTCCTGGGCAACAGGGTACATCAGCATCGAACGCTCTGGCGTTAAGCGCCGCTATCTCTTGAGCTCCCTTAGCAAGACCCCTAACAGCACACACATTGTAAACGAAGACATATACTCAGAAAGTCCTGGTCCGTGGGATTGTGGCAGTATTGACACAGAATTTCCTGCAAGGGGCAACGACAAGGGGCAAGAACAAACGCAAGCCGTGAACAAGATTGTGCGCATTGCGTTGGAGGGAGACGAAGAATACTACATCGACCACGGTAGAGATGTGTACAAGTGTGCAGAGTATGCGCAGGCTGTACTTGCTGCTGTGAGCGACATCTATCAGCGCGATGTATCGGCTGCCGTGATGACGCCGTGGATGGCGTTCTGGACAGCCACAGACCCCTACCCTGGAGTTAATTCCGGTGACATCCTAACGCAGTTGAGAACGTATTGGCAAGCCAATCGTGCGGCCGTGAGTCGGTCAAGTGCTATGCTTTTAAGCGGTGTGAACGGTATTGGTGGAGTAGCATACGTAGATGCATTGTGCACAAACAATGGTTACGCAGTAAGTGGCACAAACAACACGTACACCTATCCAGTGGCGGGGTATGTGTGGGATACAGATGTGTGTTCACACGAACTCGGACACAATGTGGGTGCACGTCACACACATTCGTGTACATGGAATCCGCCAATCGACTCTTGCGTTGCCGCCGAGGGAACGTGTTACACGGGCACCAAGGCTAAGCTTGGCACAATCATGAGTTATTGTCACCTCACTCCGTTCGGCACCGAACTATTGATTCATACACGTGTCTCGGCATACATGGTTACGCGATTGGCTGCAAGAACATGTGTTTTGGCGCCCGGTACGATGACCGTAAGCGCAGGCCCGGATACTGCGTTATGTAACGGGTTGGGTGTCGTATTAAATGGCTCTGTATCTGGTGGAACAGCGCCGTACACGTATTCATGGTCACCGCTTATCGGAATTACTAATCCCAATTCATTAACCCCAACGGTTACGCCAACGAAAAACATTAAGTATGTGCTCGAAGTACGTGACAATGCGGGTAAGGTTAATACCGACACGGTTAAAATTTTAGTCGGTCCACCACTTACCGTATCTGCGCCAAGTACGATTTCGACTTGTAGCGAATCGCAAGTAAGTATTACCGTGACGGCTGCAAATGGCGATGGTGCATATCAGTATACGTGGTTGTATGACGACATCACTGTTCATAGCAGTCAACCAACGCTGACGTTTACACCTCTGTTTGCCGATACAATATTGGTGTTGACGCTTGTTGAAGATGGTACAGGACTTTGTGCTGCTTCGGACACAACGATGGTGTACGTAAGTCGTAAACCCTACGTCGTGCTTAGTGGACCTGAGATTGCTTGTCGAGGAGAAGTTGTTGTTCTGAACACTGCGAAATCGCTCGGTAAAGCTCCATATGTGTCTCAATGGACAGTGAACGGAGTGCCTACCGTACTTGCAGATGATAACGTCCAGATAACTGTCGACGCATCAAAGAACGTTCGTTTAATTGTAACGGATTCTAATAACTGCGCAGATACTGCATTGCACGTTATTACGATGCGTGACTATACAGTGAACGTTACGCCAACCCTAGTACAACTTCCGCCAATTCCACCATGTGCCGATACAGCATCAGCAAGAGTTGTGCTAACGAATACCGGAACCTTGCCTGTTATTATTACGCAGGCCAATGTACTTGTGTTAAATAGTGGCTTGCCTCGCACGATAGCAGTTGGTGCTTCAGCCGCATTTGATGTCCACCTTGTAAATCTGCCAACCGGCACGTTTACCGATACCATCAAGTTTTCAGAAGGCATCTGCAATCGTGTGTTCAAAACCGTGTATAAAGGTCAGCGCAATGGTGTGAGAATTACGACACCGTTGCCTCTTTCGGTCGGACCGCTTGTGTCGTGCGTAGACAGCACGGCAGTGGAATATTCGTTTGTTGTTTCTAACGGTGCCAATGCTCCAATTACACTCAATCTTCCAGAAGGACCTCTGGCAGTGCCAGCACTTTCAGATACTACCATTCGACGTGGAATTCGGGGCGTCTTCCCCGATGGCATTTTGGCTGATACTCTGCGTATACCATACACCAGTGGGGCGTGCACTGGTTCTGTAAGTGTACCATTTCAAGTCGACGCACGCAGATTCGTCCTCGACAAACCAGATAGTGTGTCATTTGGTGTAGTAACGATTGAGAATGTGTTTCCAATAACACAGCCATTTCAACTAACAGCAACAAGTACTGGGATACCGTTTGTAGTCGTGGATTCTGTATCGCTCTCTCCACCATTTACGACGTCTATACGAAAAGGTCAGCGGTTAAATAACGCTGCCGCACTTTCGCAGTCAATTACATTTGCTCTACCTACGACTCTTGACCGAACAGATTTTCGTGATACGCTACGGATACGTTTTGAGGATTGCGGAGATGAGTACGAAATTCCAGTCAGCACGTCGATCGCAGTCACAAATTTGGACTCTCAGTTTCCATTGCCCGACGTTAACGTACAAATCCGAGAAGGAGTAATATCGGTTGCTGTCTACGATAGATCTGAAATCTCGGCTGAATTACACGATCTGAACGGACGAAGGATTAGAGACGAAACTGCTGAGGGTGGGCTGTTTATAGACACACAATCGTTTGACTGTGGGGTGTATGCCTTGCGTGTCAAAACCAGACACCGCATCATTTCACGTCTTGTCTTGATTACACATTAAATCCCCGGCAAAGTTCTTCCCTAGAACGAAACTTGTGTGCAAATGGCGCAGTGTGGTGCCCGATAACCTCAAACAATACCTTCATACCACTAGACCGATGAGTTTTGCCATGACAATTAAGTCCCTTACCCTGCTCCTCTGCATCGCAATAATCGTTGGTGCATGTTCTACGCCCGAAAAACCTAAAAACCAGCAAGACATCGGAACAGCATTCGGTAAGTCTAAGACTGTTACGTATCCAGCGCCGCCGGTACCATTCGAAACCCCGATGTATCTACAGGTTGGGCAGTTTGTCCGCTACGGCATTACAGACAAGGACGGGAAAAAATCGATAGCGTCGTATAGCGTAATTGGTCACGACGGCGATGTATGGGTACTCGAGTCGTACTCGCTTACTTCTGGTAACGAATCTTGGACGCAGCTAAAGGTGGCCGGTCTCGACAAAGCAATGGTGTCGCGTTCCTCAGACGACATCAACATCATTACCGCTCGCACACGAAACAATAACGACGCACCAACAGAAATTGATGGTGTTGTTCTTTCAATTACTAAAGGCATTTACAAAGATGCATTGTCGCACTGGACGCTGAAGCCCACACCAATTGGCAAAGACGATGTGATAACGGTTCCTGCCGGCACATTTGCCGGGACGATGAAAGGCACGACGATTATGCAAATGTTCGGTAGCTCTCTTTCTGCCACAGGATTCTATCATCCCGACGTTCCTATCTCTGGACTAGTAAAATCGACTTCAAGCAATGGTGTAGAAATGTCACTGCTCGACTTCGGTACGAGCGGCGCAAAGGCTTCATTCTAACATCTAGATACACAAACGACGGTCTTTCTTTGACTAGAGAGACCGTCGTTGCATGTAGGCACGTTTATAGTTCGTCTAATCAATTGTTATCCGTTGCTGCGTTTGTCTGCATTGCTTCCCATACGCCATGGATATTGCCTTCGGGATCTTTGAAGTACGCTACATAACCCATATCGCCAACCTGCTGCTTCGGCATAACAACAGTGCCGCCATTTGCTTCGATTTTGGCGACTGCGTCATCGACAGATGCAACACCAATAGTATTAACGACAGGCTGTTGTGGGTGGTTGCGCTTCATGATAGCACCATCGATGCCCAGTCCAGATTTTTCGCCAGTCGATGCAAACTGATAGTTCTCGTCGCCATATTCCTCGAACGACCAGCCGAAAGTATTCGTGAAGAATTCCTTTAAGCGCTTTGGATCGTCGGATGGAATTTCAAAATGCACTACGCGTGACATGTGCTCTCCTGTTTAATACAGTTGATTGAAAAAATCCTGAGCAGGTTTGAGTTTTCCATAACCAGCCCCTTAAAGATACTGAAATATTTTGCGCTTAGCATTGCTGAAGTGTGTTAGCGGTTAGCAAACGAATGTGCGATAGGAATATCATGCGGTGAATTCTTGAGGGATGGAAATCGAGATTGGTTTTTTCGATGGAGTATCGGGCTCCCAGTCGCCGGGACCGTCTTTGAGCATTTCGAAGAAGGGGTAGACGGACATGTACATGTCGCCCGGACCAAATGCGTCGGAGGCCACGTGTGTGATAGTACCGTCGCTGCTGCGATGAAATGTCGAATACCCAGGAAGGCGTTCGTTTTTGCCGTCTTCCTCCATCGCAAAACCCAACGACTTCGAAAAGGCACCGTCGGCATCGCGACGCATGGTGAGCCTCCAGCCGCGGTCTGCTGCAATTTTTCGTTGAACAGGAATGGGGTCCTCGTTTACGAGAACAACTGCTGTACGCGATTCGAGATGCGGTAAGAGTCCGTTCACACCATCGGCCCATAACGTGCAATGCCTGCAGGCAACGCCCATGTTGTGCACAACGATTAGGTCGTCGTGGTCGCCAAAGAAATCGTTCAGGGTGTAGTTGTGGTCGCCATCGGTAAACGTGTAGTCTGCTGTGACTGGCGATGCTTTCGAACGGACATATTGCACGAGTTGCTCACGTGCGGCTATGTTTTCTGCGCTTAAGCGCTGATACTCTTCGTCGTTCCAGATGTCGATCATAGCCCCTCCAAAAATTAATTGCAAGACGCTCAACAAAACGGACAGAGATTAGGTTACACGTCTGACTTGGGGCGCCAAATTACAGACTGTAGTTCAACCGAGTGTGTCCTTATCTTTACATTCTATGGCACAAAGCTTTTCCTTCGATTTTGTTTGCGACGTCGACATGCAGGAGGTTGATAATGCTATCAACCAGGCCCGCAAGGAAGCCGAACACCGGTACGACCTTAAGGGTTCAAACTTCAGTATCGAGCTTACCAAGACCGATAAAAAGATCGAAATACGAGCCGACGGTGAGCATTTTGTCGAGTCCGTGCGCGAAATCATCGTCCAAAAGATGATCAAGCGCGGTATCAGCGTCGAATCGCTCACCGAAAGCAAGCCCGAACTCATGGGTGGCAAGGCCGTCAGGCAGTACATCACGCTAAAAAGCGGGCTATCGCGTGATGAGGCGAAAAAAATCACAACGCTTGTCAAGGACAAAAAGCTGAAGGTCACGGCCCAGGTTATGGACGAAAAGGTCCGTATTACTGGCAAAAGCAAGGACGATCTGCAAACCGCCATCACGATGGTCAAGGCGGCAGAGCTTGGCTTCCCCGTTCAGGTCGAAAACATGCGATAAGCCTGTCAAAGTCGAGAACACACGATAAGCGATATTTGCAGTCCAATTTCAGATGCAGGAACAACGTGGATCTATTTCAGAAGTGCTTAGAGTTTACCCGTGCCGACGAAGTGAAAGCTTCGGGCATGTATCCGTATTTCAGACCAATCGAAGAGAACGACGGACCCGAAGTTCGAATAGAGGGCCGCAACGTCATCATGGCGGGCTCGAACAATTACCTTGGTCTGACAGCAGACCCTCGGGTTAAAGAAGCCGCTAAGAAGGCTATCGACCAGTTCGGTACAGGTTGTTCTGGCTCGCGATACCTAACAGGCACAATTAGCCTTCACATCGAACTCGAACATCGTCTCGCCGAATACCTCGGCACAGAATCTGTCCTTCTATTCAGCACCGGCTATCAAACAGCCTTGGGCGTGATTGCTGCGCTGGTATCGAAAGGCGACTACGTAATCTCCGACAAGGAGAATCATGCATGCATCATAAGCGGATGTCTACTTGCCAAGGGTGGCTTCGCAGAGTTTGTGCGTTACAAGCACAACGACATGGAAGACCTCGAGCGAGTGCTCCGCAAGATTCCGGCCGATGCAGGCAAACTCATCGTTACCGATGGTGTGTTTTCTGTATCAGGAGAGTTCGTCGACCTACCTAATCTTCTAGACGTCGCCGAGAAATACGGCGCACGCGTTATGGTCGACGATGCACATGCAACAGGCGTTGTAGGGATTGGCGGAAGGGGCACGGCAAGTCACTTCGGCGTGGTGGAGCGTACCGACCTTACTATGGGTACGTTCTCGAAATCGCTTGCCTCGTTAGGGGGCTTCGTTGCTGGACCCGAGCGCGTTCTTAACTATCTCAAACACCATTCACCTGCACTCATCTTCAGCGCATCGCCAACGCCGGCATCTGTTGCGGCAGCACTTGCTTCGCTCGAAATAATGCAGCAAGAACCGTGGCGCATCGAACGCTTGATTGCAAATGCAGATAAAATGCGCTCTGGCTTTGCAGCAATGGGATTAAACGTTATCGATTCGCGCACAGGTATTGTGCCTGTCGTTATTGGTGAAGTTGAACTAACACTGTTGTTCTGGCGCAAACTCTACGACAAGGGTGTTTTTGTAAATGCGTTCGTTCCACCAGGAGTGCCGCCAACGTTGTCGATGTTGCGCACGAGTTATATGGCAACACACGAAGACCATCATCTCGATACGCTGTTGAGTGTGTTTCACGACGTTGCCCTCGAGCTCGGTGTGATTAATAAATAATGCAAATAAACAAGTACGAACGCGGACTGCGTGATCGCGTAGCCATTGTTACCGGTGCCGCAATCGGCAATGGCAGAGCGTTCTGCGAACGTCTTGCTGAAGAAGGCGCAAAGCTTGTTATAGCCGACGTTGCCGATGCATCAGCTACGCTTGATGCTGTTAAACAGGCAGGTGGCGAGGCAGTAATGGTGCGCGCAGACCTCACGAAGGCTGCAGATGCGCAGATGGTTGTCGATACTGCTATGACCACCTTCGGACGCGTTGATATACTTGTGCACAACGTCGGACATTACAGCGAAGAACCATTCGAGCTATTAGATTTCGAAGAGTGGAAACACACACTCGATCTAACACTGAATACTCTCTTTCACACAATTCGTGCGGTGCTGCCACCGATGAAGCGTGCTGGGTTCGGACGTATCATTACGTTCTCATCCGATACCGTATGGCTCGGTACACCCTACTTAACGCATTACGTAACAGCCAAGATGGGCGTCATCGGACTCACCCGTTCGCTCGCGGCAGAGATCGGTAAACACGGCATTACAATCAACACCATTTCGGTCGGACTTACTGCGACGCAGAATGCGTCGCAGAGCCCCGTGATGAGCCCCATACTCGCACATATCCTTCCCTCGCAGGCTGTTCATCGTGCAGATGAGCCAGAAGACATTGCAAATGTTGTGGCATTTCTTGCGCTGCCTGCCTCAGGTATCATTACTGGTCAGACCATCAACGTAGACGGTGGTGTGGCCCGACATTAGGAGTCCGTATGAATTGTTTCGTGACCACGTCGAATATCGCACGGGCAACATCATGCATCATCTGCATTGCGTCATGCATCGTCATGTTCATTGCGACTGGCACGATGTCGGCAGGCGATACAGTAACTGTAAAAACGCTTACATTCGGTGACATCACAAAACGCTCTGGCACATGGCTCTTTCCGCCAGCACAGCGCTACGAAAAAATTCTAATGGAGTACACACTCAAGTGCGACCCATTAACGACACACGACAAATACAACTGTGGTGAGTGGGATTATCTCACATACATCTTCATAACAGATTCGACGGGCCTTGTCGACTCGACGCGTTTAACAACACCGTTCTTTAAAGTGCATCGGTACTCGCCTCCGACGTTTACGTATGCAGACCTGTCTGCAGCAAGCACAATTCAACCCGACAGCGTGTGGAGACGCGTCGGCAGCCTGTTCGACTATGTTAATCCGCCAGCACATCCGGTGACAATTGGTGCAGGCACTACACTGTTGAATGAACTGGTGCAGCCATCTGGTATGAGAGCGCAGTTTATCTGGACCGCTCAGGAGCTTCTGGCTAAGGGGTTAAAGAAGGGTCTTCTCTCGCGCATTGCGCTCGAGACTTCGAATAAAGAATTTGCTGCCGTGGGATTGCGCGTACGGATGCACCAGGATAGTTCAGCACGACTTGATACACTCAACCCCGATGCAGCTTTATATACAGAAGTGTACCGCTGGGATACGACGCTGCCGGCTAACTCACTTAACTGGCTCGATTTTCATTCGACGTTTAATTGGGACGGGAAATCTGACATCACCATCGACATCTCCGCAGAAAAAATTCTTGCGTCCAGTGGTCCGCTGAAAGCGTCTACAGGAGGCGCTGGTCGTTTGTATTTAGATACAACACAACGTCCGGGTCTCTTTGATGAAGGAGATGAGATCGTCATTCCGAAAAGTGTGTTCGACAACATTTCGTCTGAAGTAACTGTGATGTTCTGGTGTAAGGGCGACAGTCTGCGTCAGCCACGTGCGAGCAGTGTATTCGAAGCGTGGGACGTGCAAGGACGTCGTGTGCTTAATGCACACCTGCCATGGGATAACGGACGTGTGTATTGGGACGCGGGTATCACACCAGCAGATGGATCGAGTGACCGCGTTGAAAAGGATGCACCGACGACGACATGGGAAGGACGCTGGAATCATTGGGCATTTGTAAAAAATGCAACTACTGGTGTAATGAAGGTTTACCTGAACGGCTCGACGTTCATGGAAAGTGCAGCCGCTACGAAAAGCATGAGTGGCATTAGCAGATTTACTTTAGGTGCTGGCGGCGCAGGTTCTTTTCCTGGCAGTTTAATGCACATCGCAGTACTAAATAAAGCGTTGGATTCTGTAGATGTTCGTTCAGTGATGACTCGTGGACGTCAGGGTTCTACGCTTCCTGCAACGTCGATGTTGGCGTACTACACAGGTTTTCCTGCAGGAGATGGACGTCAGATTGTTGACCAGAGCGGTGCAAACCGAAATGCCATGCTGTTCGGATTACCAACTGCAACAACAATAGAGCCCGCAGATTGGCCCCTTGGCGGCCAGCCCCTTGCCATGCGTCCGAACATCGGGTTCGCACAAGACACAGTATTGGGGGTCTTCCAGAAGCTTGTGCGATACCGTTCTATTCCCATGCCTACACGGTTTACTTCTGTAATCCGAAACTCCGCGAGCATACAGCGGCGCATTTATTCTGAAGATGAATTGGCGGGTTTACGAATGCCAACCGACACAATGGTCGTGATTGAATGTAACACGAAAATCGTCAGGTATTTTGATGGTGGCACGGTCAGAGATTCTATAGTGCGCAACGCAGCACCCGCTATTCTTCAAATGACAAATGGCGATCATGTATTCTACAGTCGCATTGTAAACTTCGAGATTGGTCGGTACATAACACCGTATGGCATTAACCTTAGTCTTGGCGAAAAGGGTTTTAAGTGGGTGTATGATGTTTCTGATTACGCACAACTCTTTCACGACAACGTAACACTTGCTGCAGGTAATCAGCAGGAGTTGATAGACGTTACGTTTAAGATGATAAAGGGTGTGCCTCCACGTGATGTGCAGCAGCTCGATCAGATCTATAGCGTGCGCGATGGGTCGTATGCTGAGATTGTGGCCGGACGTCTTCTAACACCTGAAGTCGTAACGATAGAGTCGGGGTCGACAACACACAGACTGATAACACGAACTACAGGACACCGCTTTGGAGAGCCGTCGAACTGCGCAGAATTCTGTCAGCGTAATCACCAGCTATTTGTTGACGGCACGAAGCGCTTCGAATGGTTGCTGTGGAATGAATGTGCCAGTAACCCTGTGTATCCGCAAGGTGGCACATGGGTTATCGACCGCGCCGGATGGTGTCCGGGAGCACCCGTCGACATCTACGACCACGAACTCACGTCGTTTGCAACAGGAAAAGACTCGGTTGTGATTGACTACGGCGTTGAAGGCGATCAGTGGAATGGTTCGCAGGGCGTGTGGGACGTCACAACGCAATTTGTTGGATACGGCGTGCCGAATCATCAGCTCGATGCCAGCATCGACGACGTGGTTTCGCCATCGACATGGGAATTCTACTCGCGCGTAAATCCAATCTGTGGTGAACCTGTCGTTGTGTTGCGCAATTCAGGTGCAGTCGACCTAACGTCATGTACGATTACGTATGGCGCACAGGGATCGCAGATGCAGACGTATACGTGGAACGGACGTCTTGGCTTTTTGCAACGAGATACAGTTGCTCTACCAGCACCAACATGGCCAACCACAGGCGACGTACATACGTTTGTTGTGTCGACTAGTGCGCCGAACGGGTCGGTCGATGAATACACGGACAACGACAGGCAACAAACGCAATTCAAACTGCCGCCGCTGTGGTACAGAGATTTTGAAATTGTGTTGCGCACCAACAAACAAGCAGCTGCGCAGTATTCGTGGACGCTGAAAAAGATTGGTGGCACTGTTATTGAGTCTGGACAAGGCCTCGCAGACAACACCACCTATTCACACAAGTACACCCTCGAAGATGGGTGTTATGAGTTTGTACTGAATAATAAAGAAGGTTACGGACTCGATCTGTGGTACCTCCGCCAAGAGCTCGGTACGGGAAGTCTGTCGTTTAAATCGCTCGACAACGCTGTCAAGACGTTCAACCCTGATTTTGGTAACACGGCATGGATGCAATTCCGTGTAGGCGATAAGCCAACCGTTGTTACGAACGTTGATGCGTTGTACTTCAATCATCCGACACTCGAAAAAACAACACGTACTCTGACTATAACACCGGGTAATAGAACCGGCCTGCATATCGACAGTATTTCGAATTTCTCCCTCAAAAAATATTTCACCGTCGAGTCGATGTCGCGTCCGACGCCAACTGACCTTGCATTTGGTGATACAATGTCCGTCACGGTCGCGTTTCTGCGCGACGCACTTGGCAAGAGTACCGGCACACTACGCGTGCATTCGAACGACGAACGTCAGCCGGCAAAGCAGGTAAAGCTTATAGCCGAGGCTGGGGCAACGTCGGTTGAATACAATCGTGTATTGCCTGGACCCGAACTACAGGTTGTCCCTAACCCCTCCGACGGAAATGCATCGATCGTCCTTGATCGCGCCGCGCTGATTCATGTGCATGATGCACTCGGCAGGGTTGTCTTCGAATACAATGCAACAATCGAGTCACTGCAAGCCATTACACTTCCCGAGCTGTTGTCTGGCACGTACACAATCACAGCCATCGCTGGCAATGCGCGAACAACGATTGTCTATGTGGTAGTTCGATAGGACACTGGGAGCACCACTAGAAAAGCTGCATGACATGAATAGCTGTACTCTATGAATCACGACGATCAACGATTGGGCGATCTTCTTACCGCTGCTTCGGCGCTGCGAGAACAGACTGTTTGTGCTGTTGCATTGATAGGTGTGCCGCAGCACATCGGTGTTGAGCGCAATGGTGGCCGTGCGGGTGCCGCCAGCGCACCACAGGCAATTCGCAATGCCCTCTTTCGCATGGCAACCTCGGCCATCATCGATGTAATGCAAGACCATCGTCTTGTTGTAATAGACATGGGTGACGTTGACACAGTGGGCAAGACTCTTGAGCAGATTCATGACGTACAGTGCAGTCTCGTACATGCATGTATGCAGAGCGGGATGTTAACAGTTGTGTTAGGGGGCGGCCACGACGTTGCGTGGCCTACAGTCAACGCACTGAATACTATTGGTGAACGCTACGGCGTAGTCAACATCGACGCACATGCAGATGTACGTCCGTTGAAGGACGGAGGCCTAGCGCATTCTGGATCGCCATTTCGTCAGATGCTCGAAAGTCCGGCTAGCAAACTTGACGATGGAGCGTTTGTTGAGTTTGGACTCCAAGCGCATGCTGTCTCTGCGTCGCACCTACAATACATTGCCGACAAAGGCATGCACTTTATGATGCTCGATGACATTAGAGCGCAAGGTCATGGTGCGTGGACTTCGGCACATTCCATTGCAAGTAAATCCGATTCGTTGTATGTCTCACTTGACATGGATGCCTTCGCCAGTGCTTACGCACCTGGTGTTAGCGCACCATCTGCAGATGGCTTTATGCCTCACGAGATTGCCTCGTGCATACGCATTGCAGGCGCCGATCCTTCGCTTAAAGCATTCGATGTTGTTGAGGTGAATCCAGAATTTGATGTCGACAACCGGACATCAAAACTCGCGGCCAGCATGATTATGCACCTTTTGTCCGGGATCGCACAACGCTTGCGCTAACCAGCGAAAACGCAGCCCACGCTGCTAGCGGAGCAACCACTACGTCAATCGTATAGTGAACGTGCTGGACTATTACAGCTATACCGATAAACAAAGTTAGTATGCCAAAAACTACACGGGTAGTGCGTGTTGGCATTAAAAAAGCAAGTAGACACATAAGCGATGTGTGGCCACTAAAGAAAAGGTCACGCGAAAACGACGAAGAGTGTCCAGCTATAAACGTTACAATCGGATCTGCCAACGGTATCATTCCCGCGGGTGGATCTAGAGGCAGCAAGGCCATACAAGCCACGCGTATACCGATGAGTATGGTGTAGGCGCGCATTGCACGAAGAATTCGAGGCGGATCGGACCACCATAAAACGATCGCGCCGATAATACCGCCATAGAGTGCTGTAAAAATGAGCCACGTTAGGTCGACTGGCGCAATGGCATGTAGGATGGGGTCATAAAACACAACACCCTGCCTCTGCTCAATCACCGTGATGAAACGCGAATACGAAAACAGAGAAATGCCCAATGCCACTAATGTGACAACTAGTACAACCCCTGCATTTTTCTCAGACAGATGTTCACGCCAAGTCATTAGGTCCTTCTTTTACAGTTAACCCCATCTGCCACTCTCCCTCACGCCCCGTCTGTAAAAATAGCTGATGGACAACTCGAATCATGATTTACCTTTGTATCTTCATTGTAGATACACGACAACATTGTCACAGGGCGTTACCATGAAGGCACGCATACAGAAATGGGGCAACAGCCTGGCGGTTAGAATACCCAAAGCAGTTTGCCAACAAGTCACACTCGATGAGAACAGCATGGTTGAGTTAACTGTCGAAAACGAGCGTATCGTCCTCTCGCCCATTACCTCGCACCTCACACTCGAAGAGATGGTCGCGCTCATCACGCCTAAGAACCAGCATGAGCAGCTTCTCGATGACGCTCCCCAAGGGCGAGAAACCTGGTGAGAAAATCTTATGTACCGGAGCGCGGAGACCTTGTTTGGTTGAATCTTTCACCCAATGGCGGACACGAACAGAAGGGAAAACGACCTGCTGTGGTTTTGTCGCCACGCTCGTACAATCAGAAGACAGGGATGGCTATTGTCGTACCTGTAACATCTCGGGTGAAGGGTTATCCGTTTGAATCCCCTTTACCGGAGAATATCAAAGTGAGCGGCGTTGCGCTTTGCGATCAACTCCGACAGATTGATTGGGAGTTTCGGAAAGCGCAGTTCCTTGACAGAGTTCCAGACGGCACTCTGAAAATCATACTTGCAAAAAGTAGGGCGTTGTTGGAGTGAGCGATGTGCCCCAGCTCTTATTAAAACAAACGCCACCTTACTTTAATAAGGCTAGTGCTTATTAAAGGCAAATGCAATAACATCCAACGTTATTAAAGTAAACCGCTCCTTGTTTTAATAGCGTATCTTCGCTTTCCCATTTATCGTTCCGAGGAAGCTGGACAATGAAGCGGGTTAGTTCAGGTACATATGAGACCACTGCCATTGCGGGAGAGTCCGTTCGAGCATTTGTCCCAAGCCCCTTGCCTCCAGATCCACCTTTCGAACTGAGCGTAGGGCTGAGCCGAAAAATGGAGAAGGCGCTCCTGGCGTGTGGTCGTTTAGATGGGTTATCAACCTTGTTGCCAGACGCTGACCTCTTTCTGTATTCATACGTCCGCAGGGAGGCCGTGCTCTCTTCACAGATCGAGGGGACGCAGTCATCACTGTCTGATCTGATGCTCTTTGAACTCGACGAAGCACCTGGAGTACCGTTCGACGACGTAAGAGAGGTGTCCAATTACGTGTCAGCCATGCAGTATGGCCTCAAACGACTGGCCGAAGGTTTTCCACTGTCGAACCGCCTCTTACGTGAGATCCACGAACAGCTCATGGATGGTGGACGTGGCGCTGAGAAGTCACCTGGCGAGTTCCGCCGTAGTCAAAACTGGATCGGTGGTACACGTCCCGGTAATGCCCAGTACGTTCCGCCACCTCCTCACAAGGTAGAGCAGTGCATGTCGGAGTTGGAAAAATTCATACATCGTGATGATATTCCAACGCTCGTAAAGGCAGCACTGGCCCACGTTCAGTTCGAAACCATCCATCCATTTCTTGATGGCAACGGCAGAACAGGCAGGCTCTTGATATCTCTGATGCTATATGAAGACGGAGTGCTAAGCCAACCACTCTTGTATTTGAGTTTGTACCTCAAGACCTACCGTGCCGAATATTATCGACTTCTTGATGTTGTACGTAGCGACGGAGATTGGGAGTCGTGGCTGCACTTCCTGATTGAGGGGATTGAGCAAACCGCAATGGGAGCGGTGGACACAGCACATCGCCTATTGGCTCTCTTTACAGCGGACGAACAGCGTGTTCGCGATGCCGGTGTCAAGCTCGGTAGTGTGTACCAAGTGTATGCTTCATTTCGTGCACGTCCCATCGCAACGATCCTCAGCGTATCCAGGTCGGCCGCAATAACTTACCCCACTGCAAGCAAGGCTATGGATGTGTTATTAGGTCTTGGCATAGCCCGCGAGATTACAGGCAGATCGCGCAACCGAGTATTTGCTTACGATAAGTACCTTGCCATTCTCAATGAAGGCGCTGATCTATGAGAGGGGCGCCCCCTTTCCTAGCCCCTTACCCAGCCTTCGTATCTTTGCCGCTCTAAATCCTAAGGCAAAGCACGAATGGCAGTAACAGAAACACAGAAGATTATTTTTTCGATGGTTGGCGTTGGCAAGATTCACAAGCCCAATAGGCAGGTCTTACGCGACATCTACCTGAGCTTTTTTTATGGCGCCAAGATTGGTGTACTTGGTCTGAACGGATCGGGTAAGTCGACGCTGCTTAAGATCATTGCAGGGCTCGACGAAGAGTACCTCGGACAGATCACAAAAAACAAAGACGTCACTATGGGCTACCTCTCGCAGGAGCCCGAGCTCGACCCAACAAAAACTGTCCGCGAGATTGTAGAGGAAGGGGCCGCTGAAGCGGTGGGGCTGCTTCGCGATTACAATGCCATTAGTGAAAAATTCTCAGAGCCCGATGTCGACTTTGATAAACTTCTTGATCAACAGGCAAAACTGCAAGAGAAGATTGACGCGATGGGCGCATGGGACATCGACTCGAAACTCGAAATGGCCATGGACGCATTGCGGTGTCCACCACCCGATACGCTTGTCTCTGTGATCTCTGGTGGCGAAAAACGTCGCGTCGCACTCGTGCGCTTGCTCTTACAACGACCCGATGTTCTGTTGCTTGATGAGCCAACCAATCACCTCGACGCCGAAAGTGTTGCGTGGCTCGAGCAGTTCCTGGATAAGTATGAAGGCACCGTAATCGCCGTTACGCACGATCGGTACTTCTTGGACAACGTCGCAGGCTGGATTCTCGAACTGGATAACGGATCGGGAATTCCGTATGAAGGTAATTACACATCGTGGCTCGAGCAGAAGACTGCACGCTTAGCTCTCGAAGAAAAGCAGGAATCGAAACGTCAGAAAGCACTTAAGGAAGAACTCGACTGGGTGCGATTGAATCCTAAGGGACGTCATGCGAAGAGTAAGGCGCGGATTAGTGCGTACGAGAAACTGTTAGGTGAAGAAGCCGTGAAGCGCAACGAAGACATGGAGATTGTGATTCCGCCTGGACCTAGACTTGGGGACATGGTGATTGATGCTAAAGGCATTACGAAAGCTTTTGGTGATCTTTTGTTGTATGAGAATTTGTCGTTCTCGTTGCCACCAGGTGCCATTGTTGGGATCATCGGTGCGAATGGTGCGGGCAAGACAACGCTGTTTAAAATGATTACCGGTGAGTTGACATCCGATAGCGGTACGTTCACTGTTGGTGAAACTGTTAAGCTGGGATACATCAATCAGGACCGGCCACTCGACCCGACAAAAACAATTTGGGAAGAGATCTCGGGCGGACTTGACATGATGCAGTTGGGTAAGCGCGAGGTGAATTCGCGGGCCTACGTTTCTCGATTTAATTTTAACGGTTCTGATCAGCAGAAAAAAGTAACGGCACTGTCGGGCGGGGAACGCAACCGCGTACACCTTGCCAAGATGCTCAAGGAAGAGGCCAACGTTCTTCTTCTTGATGAGCCAACGAACGATCTGGACGTGAACACCCTACGAGCACTCGAAGAGGCTCTACAGGCATTTGCGGGGTGTGTAGCCGTAATTAGTCACGACCGGTGGTTCCTCGATAGGATTGCAACCCATATTCTTGCCTTCGAAGGAAACAGCGAAGTGGTCTGGTTCGATGGTAATTACTCGCAATACGACGAGGACCGTAGACGTCGTCTGGGCATCGAAGCCGATAGACCTCACAGAATTTCGTACCGTAAACTCACTAGAGACTAAGACTTATGACGACAAACAAGAAATCGATAGCCGTGTTGATTCCAATGCGATTTGTCAGAGTAGTGTTGATTCCACTGTTTTGCCTCATTGCAATTGCTGTCGCTGTGCCAGTGTTAGCCCAAAAGACTTCAGGCCCACGTCCGACACCTCAAGAAGAACTCGCATTACCTTTTAAGGCGCCGCCGGGACAAACCATCAAGGTAACGTCGAGCTATTCTTCGTACGACTTCTCGAAACTCAATCGTGAGATTCCGCTTCCATTGCCTGCTTTTATCTGGCAGCGCAAAGAGATCAAGTCAGGGTATAAAGCAGATTCGGTTCTTCACAAAGCTTCAAAGCCTGTTACGGAATTGTATAAAAATCTTTCGACGCTTTTCCCCGAGATTGGTACACCTTCGCGTGTAGTTGTGCAGGGCCTTAAGGGCAAGCAGGGTCCGGGTACGATTTTGTACGTCGAATACCCCGTTGACATGCCAGCGGATGCTCGCGAAAGAATTACGCGGCGTTTGTACGGGTCAGACACAACGCCTGCACCAGCCGGCGGACAGATTGACCAGCATTTCGTGTCGCGGAATATGTTCATCATCTGGTCATTCAAAGACACGAAGAGCCTAGCGAAAGAAGCGCATCAGAAAAAGACTTTCGAACTTGTAAGTCTGTATGCAACAGAATGGGACAATGCACGAAAAGCAAAAGGCACGCAGTCGGGGAAATAATGTGTCGGTCGAGCTCAAGCAGGAACGTCGAGTAAACTTGATGCAGGAACGTAACGTGATCGTAGAGCAACTTCAATCATCGGATTATCTAACGGCTAGCCTACCATGGTGGCCTAAGGTTCAAGACTTCTTGCAGTCGACAGATTTTAGCGTGTTGCCAACGGGGCGTGTAGACATCGATGGTGACGATTTATATGCAATTGTGGCCGACGATACTGCTCGTGACGAAAAAGCGTACCTTGAGGCGCATAGACGATATATTGATGTGCAGGTAGCAACAGACGGCGCATTTGATATTCTGTGGAAGCCCCTATCAGCGTGCACTGACGAGCGTTTGGCATACGATGATGAGAAAGATTTTTGTTTGATGAATGACGTTGCGAACACACGTGTTTCGGTTGTGCCTGGAACAGCAGTGATACTTTTTCCAGAGGATGCACACGCACCACAACCGCCTGCGTTGCACGTTCGCAAGGTTGTGGTAAAAGCATCCGTTTCTCTTATGCCAAAATAGTAACTCGTAGGGAAGAAAAGATGATTCTACTAGCATCGTTCACAAATGAACTAGAAGCGCAGCTACTCGAATCGCAGCTACAGGAAGCTGGAGTCGATGTAAAGACTACGCAAGAAGGCAACGATGCCTTCAAAGTGATGGTGTTCGAAGACGATCTTGAACTGGCTAAAGAGATCATGGAGGCTAGGTCGTTAGAAGACGACGACTTTCTAGTCGATCTCGATGAACCTAATCTTGACGAATTGTCCGACGATCTGCCCTAGACGTCTGCAATCCCAACGTTGCCAGCTTCTGTACTAAGCAGTAGTCAAGGGCTTCATAGCCGATCGCACATTTGCATCTACGCTATCAGCAAACTGTTTGAAATTTTCTTCAAACAATTGCGCAAGATGTGTAGCCTGCTTGTCGTACGCTTCTTTCTCACTCCACGTATTGCGCGGATTCAATACCTCATCTGGTACACCCTCTACTGACGAGGGAATGCTAAGGTTGAAGAAGTCTTCTTTAACGAACGCTGCGTTGTCCATGTCGCCAGTAAGAATTGCTCTGAGCATTGCACGGGTGTGCGCAATTTTCATTCGCGAACCCACACCGTACGCACCACCACTCCATCCGGTGTTTACAAGCCAGACTTGCGATCCGTGTTTCTTGATCTTGTCGCGCAACAGGTTTGCGTAAACGCTCGGATGATGTACCATAAACGGAGCACCGAAACACGTCGAGAACGTTGCCGATGGTTCCTTTACTCCAGCTTCTGTACCAGCAACTTTTGCAGTGTAACCACTAAGGAAGTGGAACATGGCCTGCTCGGGTGTAAGCTTCGAAATTGGAGGCATAACGCCAAAGGCATCGGCAGTTAGAAACACGATGTTCTTAGGATGGCCACCGCGATTGTTTGGCGCGATGTTCGGAATTAGTTCGCGCGAGTAACATGCACGTGTGTTCTCGGTGTGTTTCTGCGAATCGAGATCGACAACACGAGTCTCTTCATTCATGTCTACATTTTCAAGTACGGTGCTGAACGTTCGCGTGAGTTTAAAGATGATAGGTTCTGCTTCGGCGGAGAGGTTGATCACCTTTGCGTAGCAGCCCCCTTCAAAATTGAATACACCTTCGTCGCTCCAGCCATGCTCGTCGTCACCGATGAGTGCACGTTCTGGGTCTGTAGAGAGTGTTGTCTTGCCTGTGCCCGATAATCCAAAGAACAGTGCTGTATCACCTTCCGTGCCGATGTTAGCAGAGCAGTGCATCGACATGACTTTTTGCTTTGGCAATAGGTAGTTGAGAACAGTAAAAATCGATTTCTTGTTTTCGCCTGCGTATGCCGTACCCCCAATGAGAACGAGTTTTTGTTTGAACGATAACACGATGAAGACTTCTGATGCGGTTCCGTCAACCTCTGGAATCGCCTTGAATTCTGGAACCGTTACAACAGTAAAGCCTGGTGCGAAAGCTTTGAGTTGTTCATCGGTTGCTTCGATAAACATGTTTTTTACGAACAACGATTGCCAAGCAAGCTCATGAACGAAACGTACAGGTAACGTGTACTTTTCGTCCGCACCAGCAATTAGGTCGCGCACATACACATCGCGTCCTTGCAGATACGCAAACACACGTTGCTTTAACGCATTGAACTTGTCTTCTGAAAACGGTTTATTAACCTTGCCCCACCAGACATCGCCCTTTGTGTCGGCTTCTTCTACAACAAACTTGTCATTGGCGCGGCGGCCTGTATACGGCGTAGTAATGGCAAGCAAAGCTCCGTGCTCTGTAATAGAAGCTTCATCCATGATCACAGCATGCTCGTATAATTCAGGAGTAGATAGATTGTAGTATATCTCTCCTACGTTCGAGATGCCGAGTTCTTGAAGTTGCGTACGCGTGGTTTCTGTGGCGAGGCTCATCGTGGTCCGAAGTAGCGTTGGGACATATTAAGAAGGCGCAAATATCCGAAAACAATGATGAAGCAAATGCCACCCACCCATTTACTTGCCGACATTCTATCGACTCCGACGCGAGAATCGCTGCTTCGTGCAATCGACGACGCCCTAAGCGTCGAGGTTGGCGCGGCTGACGTCGATCGTATCCGCCGAATTATTCCAGAACACTTCCTACCTGCCACTACCGAGCTGATTGACATAGTGCTTGGCACACGAAAGGCGTCCAAGCTCGGCAAAGCCCACCCGGGATGGTGGTACACGGTTAAAGGCGCTGAACAGGCAACACACCCCGTTATTGCCGCAGATCACGCACGACGCTTCATAGGATGCAAGCACGTTGTCGAGGTCTGTACGGGCGTGGGAATGGACACGTTTGCTCTTGCAGGTGTCGCGGAGCGCATCACGACGTTTGAATCGGATGCGGTAACGGCGGCGCTAGCTATAGGCAACATCAGGGCTGCCGACCTTGGCAACGTCGAAGTACGGCACGAATCGTTTGATGGCACATCTGTTCTACCCGTATTCGATGGAATGTGGGCCGACCCATCGAGGAGGCGTGCGGATGGAAAACGCGCATCCGGCGCGAAAGAGTACAGCCCCCTTCTTGAGACCCTTGACGAAGTCGGTAAACGACATCCCGACGCCAAAGTGGGAATTAAATGCGGCCCAGGTGACACCCTCCCGCTGGACTTATTGACGAAGTATGCTAGCGAATTCATCGGATTCGGCAGTGAATGCCGCGAACGCGTACTCTGGAAGAATACAGGTGTCCCAGATTTCTCTGTGTCCTTGCCCGCACTAAACAGACAATGGGTTCCGAAGAGCATTACAGAACCACTCCCGATACCGGTTGCTGATGACGATTTATTAGCTGAGCCTCACGCAGCAATCATTGCAAGCGGGTCAGTCGGCGAGTTCTTCCGCGAACACCGGCTGCGTCCAATTCACCCGTTAATTGCATACGGCGTGGGAAGACGATCGGACATTGACGTACCCAGTCTTAGAGAATGGGCTGACGTGTTCGATGTTATCCGTGTTGACAACGGGATAAGCATCAGGCGCATACAGCAAAATCTGCGCGACTTAAGGTGGAACAATCGAACTGAGTTCAAAAAACGCGGGTGGAATGGCGAGCCTGAAGAGTTGCGACGTCAGCTCACCTTTTCTTCGAGCAATAACATCGGTGCCGTAATCATCGCGCGAACTGAAACGGGTCACCTTACGCTGTACTGCAAACGAACTGCGTAGCACGCTCTGTGTATTACATGACGCATTTACATGTAGATCTATGTTCAGATTTTCATGTCGATCTACGTTCGGATCTATGTTCCGATCTACAACTGCGGACTTCTCTTCAGTAGATCGCGGATTTCCATTAGTAACTCTTCTTCACGGGTAGGGGGCGCCGGTGCGGCAGGGGGCTGTTTACGGCTGACTCTTGAAAGTAGGCGTATAACCATAAATACGCAGAACGCGACAATAACAAAGTTTACTACTGTTAGAATGAACTTACCCCAATTAACTGTTACGCCCCCCTTGCCTGTAGCATCGGCTTCTTTAAGGACAGTAACGATTTCTTCGAATTTGACATTATTAAGCAGGTAGCCGATTGGCGGTGTAATAATATCTGCGACAAGAGAACTAACAATAGCGCCGAATGCAGCGGCTATAATTACGCCAACTGCAAGGTCAACTACGTTTCCCCTAGAAATAAACGTCTTGAAATCCTTTATCATTCCCATGTTACAACCCCTTAGAAGTTCGGTGAAAAAGACCGCACACTTCACAATTTAGGGAGTTTACTTTTCGACGTAGCGAGAGATTTAGGGAGTTTACTTTTCGTCGCAGACAAAGACTAGGGGGTTTGCTTTTCGACGCAGCCGCAGTTGGCAACGAGCTCGCGTTTTAGGCGTTCGCGATCTTCAGTGCTCATGCCACTACATACATCTGCAGTTGTGGGCTGTGGTTCAGCCGAAACAGTCCGGTCTGGCACGACATCGCGGCCAGTATGCTTTGTCCATTTGGGAGTGGGCCACATGCTCGTGCCTTCGCTTTTCCGACCGTAACGTATTGCTACCACGATGACATATGCAAACGCCGTTAACCCTGCACCTTCTAGGAAGGACAGGGTACGGTCGTTGTTGAGACTTGCTAATGCGATGTTCCAAATGAACATCACCATGGCGCTATGTAATACTAACAGCCCGCCGATGCAGCAGACATAGATGATCGTGCGGGCTGTTGGAGTTTGCAATGTCGACATTGTCGACCTAGTAGTGGGCGCTAGTTGAGATTAATGGAGTCGTACAACTCTTGTAGCTTCTTGCGAAGGTAAAGAACTGCATAACGTTTCCGAGCGAGAAGCGTGTTGATATTTACGCCTGTCTCTTCGGACATCTCTCTAAACGATACACCTTCGAATTCATTTTTGATGAACACCCACTTTTGTTCGACGGGTAGTTCGTCTAGACCCTTGATAACGGACTCCCAAATGGTCTTCCGTACCAAATCTTCTTCTGGGTTGTAGGAGAAGTCGCCAAGGAAACGTTCCACATGGTCCATTCCCTCTTCCTTCTGCTCAGCAGTACCGAGATCGGCAAAACTGTCCGTACGCTTCTTGCGATACGAGTCGATAATGCGGTTGCGGACTGAAGTGAAGACCCATGAAGCCAGGTTGTCGATTGGCCTATGAACGTCTTTTGATGCAGCTAGAACGTTTGCGAATACATCCTGAAGGATGTCTTCCGCTTCCTCTTGGTTGCGGACTCGCTGACGGATAAAGCCAAGATATTTCTTCCGATCATTTCGGAAGAGTTGTTCGATTTGCAATGCGAGATCCATAGAATCTCTACCTTCTGAGGGTGAATAAGGTTGTCTGCTTCTCCACGTTGGCGCTGCTGGTATACCAGTTTTACGCCGGAACTCGTGCGTTCTCATGCCATCTCCTGCTACGTGTTGTCATACACTGACGAAATGTCAGTGATTTTAGAAAAACGAAGTAGCAGTTATGCCATTACGTCCGAAGAATGTGAAGAATCAGACTATACAGAAGGTATTGGTATTTCTATGCCAAACTTTCGCGCGTTGTGAATAGCTTCTTGGTACCCGGCATCAGCGTGACGTAAGATACCCATGAGAGGATCATATGTCAACACTCGTGCCAATTTTTTTTGAGCCGACTTCGTTCCATCCGCCACCACCACCATCCCAGCATGGAGCGAGAGCCCCATTCCCACGCCCCCTCCATGATGAAGAGAGACCCACGTGGCACCACCTATGGTGTTTAATGCAAAATTCAAGTACACCCAGTCGGCAATGGCATCAGAACCATCTAACATGGCTTCGGTTTCACGGTAAGGGGAAGCAACGCTTCCGCAATCCAGATGGTCGCGCCCGATAACGATGGGAGCCTTGACCTTTCCCGTCGCCACTAAGTCATTGAACAGTTTACCAGCCTTCGCCCTGTCACCGTAACCAAGCCAGCAGATTCGAGCTGGCAATCCTTGAAAACCGATGTGGGCCTGTGCCTCCCGAATCCACATGCGCAGATGCGCGTTCTCGGGGAATAACTCAATTAAGGCCTCATCGGTTACACGAATGTCTTCGGGATCTCCAGAAAGGGCTACCCATCGAAAAGGACCCTTGCCGTCGCAGAAGAGCGGTCGAATGAATGCAGGCACAAAACCTGGGAAGTCGAATGCGTTGGAAACACCTGCGTACTCCTTCGCAATTCCCCGGATATTATTGCCATAATCAAAGACCACCGCCCCACGTTTCATGAACTCAAGCATTGCTTGGACGTGAATTCCGATGCTGGCATATGTACGCTCGAGGTACGTTGTTGGATCACTCAAGCGCAAATTGTCAGCATCCGACTTTGAGAGTCCAGCCGGGTAGTATCCGTTTAATGGGTCATGCGCAGATGTCTGGTCTGTGACGATATCCGGAATTACGTTTCGACTCAACAGTTCGGGTAATACCTCGGCTGCATTGCCAACAAGGCCAATCGATATCGGCTCCTTGCGGTCGCAGTAGTCACGTATAACAGCAAGTGCTTCATCGAGACTTTGCATTTTCCTGTCGCAGTACCCATCGCGAATACGCTTGTCAATCCGCTCTTCATCAATTTCAATGCACAATGCTGCTGCACCGGCGATTGTAGCCGCAAGGGGCTGGGCTCCGCCCATTCCGCCCAAACCTGCAGTCAACAAGAAACGTCCATGAAGCGTACCACCAAAGTGTTGCACCGCACACGACGCAAATGTCTCGTAGGTGCCCTGGACAATGCCTTGTGTTCCAATGTAAATCCACGAACCCGCAGTCATCTGTCCGTACATAATTAGTCCGAGCGCGTCGAGCCTTCTGAACTCATCCCAAGTAGCCCATTTGGGCACAAGATTCGAGTTTGCAATAATGACTCGTGGCGCCATCTCGTGTGTTGTGACAACACCAACGGGTTTGCCGCTCTGAACTAGTAATGTCTCATCAACATTCATCGATCGCAGACAGCTAAGAATGGCGTCGAATGATTCCCAATTACGCGCTGCCTTACCGAGTCCACCATAGACAATCAACTCCTCTGGCTTCTCAGCATTCTCGGGATCGAGATTGTTTTGAATCATGCGGTACGCCGCTTCGATCTGCCAATTAGCGCAGTGAAGTTCCGTTCCTCGTGGCGCTCGAACAATGCGCGATGTAGGCGAAGCGTTCACTAGTTGCCGCCGTCGTCATTCACTTGTACTGGCGTGACAGTTTCGGCAACCTGCAAACGTTGTGAGCCATCCAGACCCGGCACAGGATACGAGAAGATGCGATTTGGTTGAATGAGTCCATTAATGACAATCGAGGGGTCTGCCACGATGATTGTGCTGGCCGGTAACGACACTGACGGCATCGTCATTGGGAAGCCGTTTATCATCGCAATAGGGTTGGCGGTGAATGGCGTAATTGAGATATAATAGAGAAGTGCCATTCCTTCCATGCTCTTTGTCTCCTTTGTTTCTGTAAGATTGAATACAAGACAACATTAAGGCAATGAATCAAGAATGCAACATCCGTTAACCTATTTGCAGCGCGAAGCGAAGTCAGAAGAATGGCAACAGATGGTAGACCCATCACTGCACGATGTCGTTAGGGCATCACAACTTTTGATTGAGAGGGACATCGAACCCGCCCGCAGCATCAGTGTATCGCTGTATGAAACTGGAACGCAACCACATACATTCTTTGGTTCCTTTCTGCTGCATAAAATCGCTTCGATTCTTCATCGATATCCCGATGCTGACAAGTGGCTGAAGGTTTCGGCCGAATTATTACCAGATGACGACCCAATCTCTCAGGCGCATTATTTGAGTCGGCTGGGTATGGAGCATAGTCGCCATGGACGTTTACACGAATCTGTGGAAGTGCATACACGTGCCCAGCAGGCATATTCAGAACTTGGGTTAAAGTTAGAAGCCGCACTCGCTCAGTCTGACATCGGTAGTGCTCTAATGATCATGGGCGATGCAGCTGGTGCAGTTAATACACTGTTGCAAGCATTTCCGGTAATCGAACGCGAGGCTCCGAAAACCAATGCGAATACGTTGCGTGCTAACGTAGCCTCTGCACTGCAACGGTCTGGTAACAGTGATCTCGCTCGTACGATGTATCTCGAAGCACTAGCACTGCCACCCTTTACCCGGCAAGGCAATGCCAGAGCCACGGTGCTGCACAATCTTGCAATTATTGAGAAAGAAGCTGGCGACATCGATGCAGCGCTTAGGTTTTATGACATGGCAATGCAGACGGCCGTAGAAGCTGATTTAGCAGAACGTCGCGTTCGATTGGCGGCGGGCAAGGCAGAACTTCTTATCAGGTGCAATCGAACTGCAGAAGCAATTACGTTAACAAATGCGATCTCTGAACACGAGCTCTCGGTCTGCACACCAATGGCATTGTTTGACGTGTATGCTGTCCGATCACGCATCCACGTTGCGCAGCAAGACTATGTTGCGTCGCTACACTGGTTCGAAACCGCAATCGATATCGCGCGCGAAAACTCTTTTCATCATGAACGTTCAATGCTGCTGAAAGAATACATCCAGCTTGTACCCATGTCAGATGAGTCGTCACTCAAACTGCGACTTACTGCAGAGCTTGCGGATGTTCTCGACCATCGTTTGCAGGAAATGTCGTCGTCCATCACAAAAAGCGTTGACATGCGAATGGCGTACGAACGATCGTTACGGACAATTGAAGCTGAGCGCGAAAAAGAAAAAACGGATGTCATGCTTGAGGCAGCAGATCAGACAACGCGCGCAATTGCAAATGATCTTCATGACGAGGTGGGTCAATCTGTGGCCGTTGTGGGTTTGGCACTGGATAGAATGTTGCATGGCTCAGACATCGGGCCATTGCGCCCTGACCTTCAGTTTGTTCGCACACAGGTTGAAACCATTGGCAAGACGCTGCGAAGACTCACGCATAATCTAGGTGCCGTAATGCTGGAGAATGACGGACTCAGCGCAGCCATCGTCGATTTGGCTGCAAGTGTTCGGATGGCTGCACCCGACTTGCATATAGAATGTTCTGTCATCGGCGATCTTTCATGGCTGGACCTGTCTCGTGCAAAGTGCCTATATCGCGCAGCGCAGAATTTTGTCCAGAACAGCATCAAACACGGAAAACCTTCGAGTATCGAACTACAGTTGGTAGGTTCGGAGGAAGAAGCCTTGCTCAGTGTGGTGGATGATGGGGTCGGCTTCGATAGGCATACAATTCGCGTAGGACTCGGTCTGCGTGATGTTAAACTTCGCATAGAACGGTTGGGTGGTGAACTCGACATCGACTCAACGATTGGGAAAGGAGCTTTTGTATCAGTGCGACTTCCACGACTATGAATCCGATACGCATTTTTCTTGTCGACGATCATGCAGTGCTGCTTGAAGGTCTCGTCGCTGCGCTTGGAATGTTTTCAAGCGTGAAGGTAGTTGGCACTGCAATGTCGGCCGAAGAAGGTCTCGTCAAGATCAGAGAACATCGCGACGCTATCGATGTTGTCGTTACCGATCATTCCATGTCGGGAATGGATGGTGTTGCTATGTGCGAAATATTGAAGCGGGATGGCGCAGTGCCACGCGTCGTGCTTTTGACGATGCATGCCGTTCCTGAAGTGGCGTTCAGGGCAATACGTAAGGGCGTTGACAGGGTTGTACCGAAATCTATGAGCATCGACAAAGTCGTGGAGAACATCATAGCAGTCTTTGAACAAACGGATGGACCCACAATAGCCTCTGGGTCTGTAGAAGCTGTTACGGCAGAAAATCCAGGTCTTACAAAGACCGAGTTGCTGATTCTGAAAATGATAGCTATAGACGAACTCACCACGAGAGAGATAGCCGAGAAACTCTTTCGCAGCGCTCATACTGTCGAGCGACATCGCAAGAGTATTATGGTGAAGCTAGGTGTTCACAATACTGCTGGAATGGTGAACTACGCTCATAAGATCAAGCTCTTAGGGTGACCTAACTAGAGTGATCTAACTGGATCCAGCGCTATTTCAGAGGGCAATGCCTAGGATATACCTGAAACAAGGTATTTGTACCAAAATGCCTGATTATGGTCATGGATTCGAGCTCTTCAGAAGCAATCTTTGAAGCGTTAATAAACGCAGAGGTTCATGATGCTTCGAACAACTACAACTTCAACTTCTATTCTGGATAGTTTTCTTCCAGAGCTGCCGTCTGACGCCGTTACGCATCAGGACACAAAGACAAAGGTGTTCACTCATGCGCGCTAGCAGTATTGCAATAGATGAACAAAGACCCGAAATCGGTATGCTAACAATACCGCTTTCAAGAGGTGAATATCGCATAAGCATCGACGCGCACGTATTCAATGTGACAGGTTCTATTGTACCTATTGAAAACCACATTGTGACGATGTCGTACCGGCACTTTGCGCCTCGTCAAACTGTTTTTCATGACACACTAACTGCGTTAAAAGCAGAGACTGTTTTTCTTGGCACCTCAAAGGCACTTCGCGGACGGGTAGGTGCATTGTCTCTTTCAACTGAGATTATTTCTGAGCCACTAATTGTGCGAGTGACCTGGAAAACTCATGGAGCCGATGAATGTGAAATCTTCCACCATGACACGAAACTCCGTGGGCCTGGAATTGTCGTTATTCCCGGGGTATTTACGTATGAGTAGCCTGAAAAAGTCGATGGGCAGTACTGACCATACCTCTCTGAATGATTCCACAGGTGTACTAAGAGTACTCGTTACTGTAGCTCCTACATTAGGCGCGTCGTTATGCCACGGATAGCACAAGGTTTTGCTCCGACCTCAGGCTAAGCACTTTCAGACTTCATATCCGCAGCAGCTTCGTCGGTTTATTAAGGAACTCGAAACCGTCATTCGTTACGTAAACAATGGCGGTTTTTTTTTGTGGGCTGGTTAATATCGTATTGTTGTAAATGGGCAACTCAGAATTACAAACCGACACAAGCATCCGCGCCGTCTTCAACCCTTTGGTGCGGCCATACCTAGTATTGAAAATAGGCTTCACGATGGCCGGCACAATCATAGGAATCCCGCTTGCAGTTATCTGGTTCTGCGGTGTGGGACAATGGTGGGCACGGCACTATTACGATAAGCTGGAATGCAGCATCGGATCAAAGGCTCTTCGCTTTCGGAAAGGGATTTTTATACAGATAGAGAAGACCATACCCTTGGAGAATATTCAGGATGTGACATTTATCGAGGGCCCCATTCTGCGTCGGTTCCATTTGAGCATTCTAAAATTCGAAACGGCTGGCCAAAGCGCAGGTCAGGCACATAACATGCATTTCGTTGGCATCATCGATGCCCACGATTTCAGAAACAGCATTTTGCAGAGACGCGACGCACTACGCGAACACATGTTCAAACCGCAAGACAATACTGCTTCAAGTGTCGCATTGCTTGAAGCTGTCCGTGGAATTGAAAACAAAATGGATGAGATTGTCGCTCTCCTAAGCAAGCGGACATAAAACTGGTATGCCCCTGCACCTAACTGTTACCCAATCCCAATTCTATCTCTATCGCGGTAAGCATTTCATCCGACAGCTTCTTCGTCTCGAATAAAACGCGCAACATCTCCCACGTGTAGATGCCTGTATTGTGTCCGTCTTTCCACGACGCCTGAACGCCGTAGTTGCCAACAGGCACTAATGCTGTCAGCTCGTTCATTCCCGGTTGCATGGTTTTGATGCCTGCAAAGACGGTCTGACCCATGATTTCCTCACCCGTACAATAGGCGCACGGACAAGCCTCGCGCACGTGGCGGAGCAAAATGGCAGATTCGAAACCATCTGCCCACGTGCTATTAATCACTGCCACATTTCGACGTTTTAGGGTAAGGGGCTTATGCATGGGGCAAATTTCGCACTAACTGTAGAAACGGACCCTGTCACACACTTCGTAAATTGGTGGTCTTGCTGTTTTAGAGATGCTATCTCAACCCTTTTGAAGATGCTTTAACGAAGACGATTGGGACGCTTAAATGATGACTTCTCGCTACAAAAGCTTTGTCTATATCGAAGACCTTCACTCGCACATCGGTGAGCAGATTGTTCTGAACGGTTGGGTATATGACAAGACCGAAAAAGGCAAACTTGCCTTCATCAAACTTCGTGATGGCAGTGGCACGGTTCAGTGCGTAGCATTCCGTCCGAACGTAGGTGACGAAATTTTTGCTCGCGCTCAAGAGTTGTCCCAAGAGTCATCCGTTTCGATCACAGGAACAGTTCGCGAAGAACAGCGCGCTCCAGGTGGTGTTGAACTCGACGTTCAGGACATTCGCATCTGGCAGGTTTCGAAAGACTACCCTATTTCCCCGAAAGAGCATGGCGTCGAGTTCTTAATGGAGAACCGTCATCTCTGGCTGCGTAGTGCACGTCAACATGCAATCATGCGTGTGCGCGCGACGGTGATAAAGGCAATTCGTGACTTCTTTGATGGTAACGGATTTCGACTTGCAGACTCGCCGATCTTTACGCCAAACGCATGCGAAGGCACGTCCACGCTTTTCGAAACAGAATACTTCGATCTCGGAAAAGCCTATCTCACACAATCGGGCCAGTTGTATGCCGAAGCAAGTGCAATGGCACTCGGACGGGTGTACACATTCGGTCCGACGTTTCGTGCCGAGAAGTCGAAAACACGCCGTCACCTTACTGAGTTCTGGATGGTCGAGCCCGAAATGGCATACTTCGACTTAGATGACGACATGGACCTTGCCGAAGACCTCGTAGAGTACATCGTACAGATGTGCCTCAAAACAAATGCAAAAGAGTTAGCGCTACTCGGTCGTGACATTCCGACTCTAGAGCAGGTGAGACGTCCGTTCCATAGAATGTCTTATTCCGAAGCGGTAGAGTGGCTCAACGCAAATGACGTAAAACTCAACAAGAAACAGGCCGACGGTACCGAAACTCAAATCGATTTCCCGTGGGGTGAAGACTTCGGAGCTCCGCAAGAAGAGGCTCTGATGACTCAGTTCAAGAAGCCTTGCATCATTCACCGCTATCCGAGCGAAGTCAAAGCATTCTACATGAAGCGCGATCCAGAAAATCCTAAAGTCGCTCTTGCCATGGACATGCTTGCGCCAGAAGGTGCAGGAGAAATTATTGGCGGGTCGCAAAGAGAAGATGATCACGACACGTTACTCGCAAGACTCCAGCACGAGGGTCTTCCACAAGAAGCCTTTCAATGGTATCTCGATCTTCGCAAGTTTGGCTCCGTGCCGCACAGCGGATTCGGACTGGGGGTTGAACGCACTGTGAAGTGGATTACAGGAGCTGAGCACATCCGCGAATGTATTCCGTTCCCCCGCATGATTTACCGCATCGTACCGTAAACACTGTCACCAGCTCGTAAACAAAACCATCACATCGTCGACACAAACCCCATCACATCATCGACACAAACCCTACTTCGTACTTAATAAACACAAGAACACATGTCCGACAACCAAGCAACACGTATTGAACAAACCGGCGCCGAAGAAGTCATTTGGGACCTCTCGGATTTGCACTCAGGGACTGCCGACGCGCTTACTGTAGACCTAGCGCAAATGATAGATGACACTGGCGAATTCTTTGCACGCTGGCACGACACGGTGCAGAACGCGACGGATGAAAAAATGCTGGAATTCATACAGCAATACTCTGCGATCGTAGAACAAATGGACAGAATCGGATCGTTTGTCCATTTGCAGTGGAGTACAGATACAGAGAACCCAGAATATGGCAAACTATTGCAGAGTGTCCGCGAAGCTTCTGCACGCGCATCGCGCGATATCGTATTTGTATACGTTTCGATTAGCAAGCTGCCAACAGAACGTCTCGACCAACTGATTGCCTCGCCCCTTCTTGCCCCCTACAAACACTGGTTTGAGCGCATGGCTGACTATAAGCCTCACCTACTAAGTGAGGAAGTCGAACAGGTGCTTAGTGAGAAGTCTGTGACATCGCGGGCTGGGTGGGTGCGCTTACATGACGAGTTAAGCAATGCGCAGAAATACATTCTTCAAGGCAAGGAATACTCACAGACTACACTTCTTAAACTGTTATATGAATCGAATCGTGAGACACGTAAAGCAGCTGCTGATGCTCTGTCGGTGGGGTTGAAGGAACAGACGAAACCACAGTCGTTTATCTTTAACACAGTGGTTTCCGATCATGCGTTGAACAATCGATTGCGTGGATACGATACTTGGATATCGGCGCGCAATTTTGACAATGAAGTCTCAGATTCAACCGTCGAGGCATTGGTATCGGCTGTTGTTGGACGATACGATCTCGTTGAACGGCTATTCAACCTAAAGAAACGACTGCTCGGTTATGACGTGTTATACGATTACGATCGTTATGCACCGACTGGTGCTGACTCGGAAATGTTGACTTGGAATCAGGCGAGAGAAATAGTGTTGGAGACCTATCACGCATTCCACCCTGAAACCGGCAACATTGCCCAGCAGTTTTTTGACAAGCCTTGGATTCACGCACCTACCCGTAAGGGGAAGAGTGGCGGTGCCTATAGTGCCGGAACGATTCCATCTGCTCATCCCTATGTCTTCATGAACTACACTGGTACAAACCGTGATGTGCAGACTTTGGCCCACGAGCTTGGTCACGGCGTACATCAATATTTGTCGCGTCAGCAAGGTGTGTTATTAATGGACACTCCTTTAACCATCGCTGAGACTGCTTCGGTATTTGGAGAGATGATAACATTCCAGCACTTATTAGACGCAGCAACAGATAACAAACAGCGTTTAACAATGCTCGTCACAAAACTTGATGACATTGTTTCGACGGTATTTAGACAAATAGCGCTAAACAGATTCGAAGATGCCATTCACGAAACACGTGCTGTAGAGGGTGAGCTAAGTGCAGATCGAATTTCGGAATTATGGATGCAGAGTCAGCGAAAACAATACGGCAACAGCGTCATCCTCACCGAAGGCTATAGTTCTTGTTGGGCGTACATTTCGCATTTCATGCACACACCTGGATATGTGTATGCTTATGCATTTGGGGAACTTCTTGTTCTCGCGTTGTATGAGATTTACCAACGAGAACCTGAAACGTTTGCACCTATGTATCTCAAGATGCTTAGCGCAGGGGGCTCGATGCGGCCTGCGGAACTTCTGCGTCCGTTTGGAATAGATACGGACGATCCAGCATTCTGGAATGTAGGTCTTGGCGCTATCGAGCGCCTAATTATTCAAGCAGAAGCGTTAGCATAATCAGAGGAAGAACCATGCCTACCTATGATTCACTCATCACTGCAGTAGAAGGATGCAAGTCGCGCGGCTATAGCGCCGACTTTAGTATCTGCGGCAGCTATCTCGAAAGTGGTTCAATGAACATTCGGTTGTATCCCGGAGACTTCGAAGTCAAAGAAGTATATAGGTTCGAAGGAATGTCCAACCCCGACGATAGTACAGTGTTGTATGCTGTAGAGTCGGATGACGGCGTGAAAGGTACGTTCGTTGTGCCGTACGGTGTGTATGTCGATGGCGATTCTGCAGATTTTATCAAGGGCTTGCGCGTTCAGGTTCAGGACTAATTTTAGTCTCGAACCTTAGCCGCAAGCGTAAACACAGCATCGACGTACGCATTGCTGTTGTTGTAGTGGTGAACTGCCGCCCGACGTTGTTTGATGGTCGGACCCCAGCCGTTCTTCTGCAGGTAGTTGGCAACGCTGTGAATTGCATCGCTAAGATTATCAAGGTCGATCTCTCGATCTTGATTGCCATCCACAGCCCAACGGCGGTAGGATGTCGGAATAAACTGACCCATACCGAATGCGCCTGCCCACGAGCCGTGAAGTGAGATGATGTCTACCGTGCCATCTCGCTGAATCGAATCAAGAGCCTTCAGTTGCTCTATAGCCCATAGTTTTTTCTTCGTCGCTTTACTTTCAACATAACCTCGAATGCTATCGCGCTTCGAAGAATCTACTTCGAGCTTAACCATCACAGTTTCAACGTATTGATCCAATCTTGCAGAATCGGCACTCAACACGAGACTTAAATAAACGCTAGGAACATGGGTCGACCCCATCACTGTTCCACATTTTGTTTCTATCCATAGAATCGAGGCAATCACTTCCGCAGGAACGCCGTAGGCTTTTTCACCTGCTGTAAGCAATGAGTCGTGCTTGCGTATAAAAGCACGTACTTTCTGTACACTTACTGCATTATGATGGTGCGTGTAGTTAGGTTTCTGAGCAAAGTTGGTGACATTAATCTTGAGTACTCGCTGTTGAAAGGTTGTGCGAGGCGATTCTAGAAGTCTAGCAAGAAACGTACTGTCGACTCCATGCTGCTGTGCAATTTTTATTGCACGCACCAATGGTGTATCCACGCTGTCTGTAATTACCGACGTACCAGTGGCTGTCATGGGAGGCAACACCGCACCCATAATTACAAAAGCAACTAAAAGTGTACTCAGTACTATAGCACCTCCAACTAGAATACGAGAACGGTAATGAACCACACTCATGCTCGTCGCCTTGCAATTACGAACACTTCTTCAGCCGAAATATCTTTCAGTAGACGAAACACCCACCCCTTTACAGATTCTCTGGGTGCATTGGTGTACGTATTAAAAACATCTGCAGCTAGGCTGTAGGCGCGGCGTACAAGCCAATCGTTTGGACGTTGTTTCCTTATCATCTCTATCTCGAATCCTGTATCATTCAAAAGTTTTCGAAGACTATCAGGTCCGAAATGCGTGATATGAATTGGCGCTTGGAACCACACCCATTTGTCACGAAGCAGACCCGACCAACGACCTGCGAAATTCGGAACCCGAATACACAGTATGCCCTCGGGACGCATTAGACTACGTAGTGATTGCAACATCTCACGCGGTTCATCGAGGTGTTCGAGCACATGCCACATCGAAATCACGTCTAGAGGTCCGTAAACACCCTTCAAATCGTGATGCACACGTATTCCTGCTCGTTCTGCTTCGACCGTTTCAGTCCGAGACAACTCAATACCTTCTACTGAGTACCCAGCATTTCGACATTCTTCGAGAAATGCACCTGAACCACAACCCACATCAAGCCATCGAGCTGGTGGTGGACAATGCCTGCCAATCTCGGCCACTAAGCGTATATACTCTGGGTAGCGCGAATAGCGGTACTGCTGAGCCGACGCACGACTAGATGGTATAGACACATAGGAATGTTCATAGAAGCCCGGTTCATTCACTCGGCGGAGCTTGTGAGGCGTTATCGTCACACCGCACTCTGTACATCGAAGCATCGATGTACGACCAACCTTACGCTCAGATAGTGATGAGCCTTTGCATACCGGACATTCACTTTGCTCCATAGACGTTCAATTTACCGATATTGGAAGGCATCACTACTCAGCAAAACAGCGCATGATCTCAATACGAACATTCATAACCACAGTAATTTTCGTCGCGCTTGCTTACACCATGTATTCGCAACCGCGCTTGAAAGTACAACCAGAAGTTGACTGGGGCACGGTTGTCCCTAACGGCCCAACAACACAACAACAGCGCGTTGAAACGAAACTCTCCCTAAAAAACATCGGTGACGCGACTCTACAGATAAGGTCTGTGCGCCCCAGTTGCGGATGTGTGACAGCACCGTTGGAGCGCGACTCTATAGCTCCGAACGAAGAAATTTTCATAGATGTAACAATGAATATGCCCGTGGCGAATGGACCCCTTCGCAAGACCCTTACCATTCAAACAAACGAGCCGATTGACAGCATGCATGCTATAGTCCTAAAGGTCGAACTAGCCCGACCAATCCAGCTTAGCTCGAGCTTCATACCTTTTAATAAAGGGAGGGCGGGCGAGATTGTCGAAGGTGAGATCACCATAACATCGTTTGCGGGTGAAGACATCGGAATGACTGTTGTCGCTCTAGTAGACCGGCTTACCGTCTCTTCGCCAAACCCACTTGTTCTAACGAAGGCAAAACCAGAAACCATCCACTTTGAATACAAGCCTCTAGTAGCAGGAGCATATCAACTGGATCTCGAACTACGCACCACTCTTGCAGGCTACGAAGCCATTCCAATTAGCGGCTTCGGAGTGGCGGAAGTTCCGGTGAAGTAGTGATGCGCTCGAAAAACACAAAGCCTCCGTGCTCGCCAACTACCTTAAGATTCTGATGAAGGCGCCACCTTCTCGCATCATTAACCTTACTTACGAAATAAGCGGGATGATCGATAGTGCCATTTAAAAGCCAGGGCTCCCATTGATCAACAGGAATTCCCTTCGCTGTTGCGCTTAGTTCGTATGGCTTATGTGTATAGAATAGGTGCGCATAACTTTTCATCGTAAGTGGCTTGACATACACTTGCTTTCCTTGCATCGAAGTATAGAAATCGATGGCAGCACCTTGTGTGTATCGTTCAATGCGCGGAGCTACAAACGGCAGGAACACCACCACAAAGACCGTCACACTCCCAAACAACACCGAAACAGAGAGCATGCGCTTGTTCGCATCTCGCATGAGTACCACGGCAGTAACACCCCCAATCAGTAGAATAATTGCGATAAGGGGCTCGAAGCCTGTCCAAGATACATGCTGCTGAAAACTTGCCCGCAAAAACTCATCGCGAAACGTAGGTAGCGATAAAAGCCACTCGCTATGCATGAAAGCCAGCGGAATCGCTGCTGCCACTGCAGCCCAAACGATGCATGTTATTGTTAGGGCAGCCTTCGTCAAAAAACGCCATTCCGTTCTGCCCACTAACCACCGTTGGATAGCCACTGCTGCCAGGAATGTGAGTGGTATGTATGTCATTGAAGAGTAGTGCACAATCTTCGTTTTCACGATGGAGAAGACGACCATAACTACAGCAAAAAGGATAATCATCCATAGTCGATAAGCACGCTGTTGAACTGACTCTGTTGTGTCAGGTTTGAATGCTCTGAAAAACAGAATTGATGCTGGATAACATCCTAAAAGCACTACTAGTGTATGGTAATAAAATGGCTGCTCGTGTCCTGCTTCGCCCGACGTAAGCAATCGATATTGATACGCGATGTGTTCAGCAACGAACTGCGGTCCGTTCTGCACATAATCAACACCCAGCCACAAACCAAAGAGGAGTACCGTCGCGAGAGTTACAATTAAAATCGGACGGAATGGGAACGTATAACTTCGCCGCTCTACTAGCCAGGCAACGCATAACGTTAACATAATTAAACCCCATCCGACCGGACCTTTCGTAAGCACTGCAAGACCAGCATAGAGTCCGGCCATGTATACACGACGTTTGTCGTCACGCAGCCGAAACAGACTATCGATCGCAAGAAATATAAATAAGTTGAACAACGGGTCGATGATTGCACTATGGATGTAGAACTGCGGCAGTAGAGAACCGGCATAGGCAAGTACCCATAACAAGCCGAATCGAGCATTGTGTAAGCGCAATCCAATGTTGAATATCACGAGGAGTGTCACGACGCCGATGATGGCGTTCGGTAATCGCGCAGCAAACTCATTCACTCCAAAGATGAGCATCGAGATTGCTTGCAGCCATATAAAAAGAGGGGGCTTTTCATGGAAGGGTGCGAAGTCGATTTTCACGTGAAGGTAATCACCAGTGACAATCATTTCGCGCGCACACTCCGCAAAGTTCACCTCATCCCAATCGAACAGATGGACGTTCCCAAGGTTGGGAACGAACAGTAACAGTCCGCCGAGAATAATGATGAGTCGAATGGTTCTTTGTGTCACTTACGCGAAGATATCCACGAGAGCATCACCCGATGTACGGTAGATGAAGCGTAGAGTGCGAAGGCAGAAAGGCACATGAGAATAGACACCTGTTGAATCGAGACGTGCTCCACTTCGTAGAAGGTCTGGATGATGTTCACACCTGGCACCCAATGCGGACACGCTGCGAGTCCGAGTGCAATAGCTAACAGAATTGCTGCGAGAACGCGTGTGTGCCGTGTTGTTGTCGCATCAAACTTATCAACCGACAAAAAGGAACCAATGAGCGAGCCAATAAGCGTATACGTAAGCGCCATCGCATGACTGTGAAAGAGGGCTGGAAATAGAACCGAGAGTAAATGAGTCGACCATGAAAGAGTAACTGCACACGTAGCACACACGACAACAAAGGCAACAAGCTCTTTTGCGAACGATCGAACCGGGGCTCGAAGGCGGCCTTGAGCTGCTAACAGCATCGAAGGAATGCCAACGCCAAGAATACTTAGGAGTGCACCTCGGCGCGGTGTTAGCGGGAATGGTATCAAGCCTGCACTTGCAACGAGGCTCATGACGACGAGAATGCTGTTTTTTCCAATGAACAGTTTTGCGACATTGAGAACGGTTCGCATTACCGCTCGGCCCTCGCCAACCATTTCTGGCAATGCCGTAAACGACATTTTATCAAGTACAATGTCTGCGATTTCTTTTGTGATGGGAGCTGACTTCTCCATTGCAATGCCGACATCGGCTGCCTTAATGGCGGGCAAATCGTTCACACCATCGCCAATCATCACCGTATGAGACTCCTCACGAAAAGCATTAACAATGTCTCGTTTTTGATCGGGTAACAAACGCGCAAAAATTGTGCGTGTAGAGACAAAGTGTGCCAGTGTCTTTTTGTCGATATTCAAAAGTTCTGGACCCAATACAATCTCCGACGGTTCTATAACGCGACCGAGTTGGAGTAACGACGATACCACCGGACCAGGTGCGTCGCCGGTAAGAAAAACAACCTTTACACCCATCTCACTGAAAAGAACCAGCGCGTCTTTTGCATCGGTACGTACAGTATCGTCGAGAGCGCACCAACAGATCGGAGTTGCTGCTATTCCAATTGCTGGGGCACCATCTTGGTCTGCTGCTTTTGCCAACAGTACCAGTCTTAACTCTTGCCAGCCCCTTGCGGCGGCGCGCCCCATAACGTCTTGCCACAATGGATGACTTGATGTGAGCACAGAATCTGCTGAGCCCAGCACCAGCCAAGGATTTTCGTCTAAAGGTTCACCTATACGCAGAGCGGAATATTTACGAACTGACGAAAACGCAACGCGAGCCGATGGATTAAATTTTTGAACCTGAATGGGATGTCCTTGATGGTCAATCAATTCAATTCCTTTAAGAGCATCGATAGTCTGACCTTCATCTAGGGAAGCATCTGCATAAGAGCGGAGCATCGTCGAACAATCGAGCACAGTCGATTCACTCAACGGCTCGACGCCGTGAACGCTAAGGCGACTTTCTGTGAGTGTTCCTGTCTTGTCCATACACACGACTTCTGCGCTAGCAAACGACTCAAGAGCAGATAGCTTTTGAACAACAACACCCTTCTTCGTTATGCGTACTACACTCAGTGTCACAGTGATCGTGGCAAAGAATACAAGTCCTTCCGGGATAAGTCCGACAAGAAGTGTAGCGATGCGTCGTATTTCGTCAACGTCCTGAAGGATTGTCGATGCGCTTAACACGACTTCGATGGCGGCCATAACCACTGCGAATACAAACCAACCTTCGAATAACCTATTTACTGTGCGCTGCATTGGTGATGGCGCGAACGAATAGCGTTTTGCCATTGCTGTGATGCGCGCAGCCATAGAGTCGGAACCGACGTGTGCTACGCGCACAACGCCGATTCCTGCAGTGCAATGTGTGGCCGCATGAACGGTACGTCCGGGCGTTGCCTCGGCTGGTTGCGACTCACCTGTTAGTAGAGACTCATCCAGTTCAAGACCTTCTGCGTAGATGACTTCTGCATCCGCTGCTACAACATCACCACGACGTACGATTAACAGGTCATCTACAACAACATCTTCTCTGTTGATACTTAGAACTTCGTCGTTGCGAATAACACTTGCGCGTGGTGTCATCGTCAGAAGAGCACGTTCGAGGGCACGATGTGCGCGCACTTCTTGAACGATTGCTATTAATGTGTTGGCTATGACAACAGAAAGTATGCCCACAGAGTCGAGTAAAAGGCGGGCATCATCATTGACCGCAAACAGCCATGCTAAAAGTCCAATGATTAGGGCATTGATGACATTGAAAACCGTCAGTAGGTTTTCTGCTACGATGGCGCCCAGGTCTTTCGTACGCGAGCGGGGGTCGCGGTTAGTTTGTCCTGCCAATGTGCGTTTCGCAACATCGGCATCGCTTAATCCTATGAATCGCGCAGAAATGTCTTCGAGTATCATTAGCACAAACATACCCGCACACATGTTGACGATTCTTTACCGCGTGGTGACGATGCCGTAACGTTGCAGCCCCGAACTTGCTTCGTGGACCTTGCGCTCATTGCGATCATTCCTTTAGCCCTGCTCGTCGCAGTGGCACTTTTCCGTTGTCTTCGATTTGTAACAACACCACTCCTTCGCCGAATGGGAGTCTATCGGTACTACTCACCGATGTTTCTTACTGTCCCTTTCGGCGCGAAAACACTCGAACTTCACCTCGGCACGGCGTGGGATTTCTATCGCCGCCGCAACCTGAACCAGTTGCAGCTATTAATGTATTTGGGCAGGGGGCTCCTTGAGCTACTAAGCGCAGTTGACAGGGGCGAGATAGGCGCGGATACAAAACTGCGTGGTACAATGTGCTTCCTAAGTTCTGACACGATGAGAAGGATCGGTTTCAATACCAGATCGATGAATGTTATCGAAGGAATTCTGTTCCTCATGAACTACCCTGAGATCTGCTTACTTCAAAGCCTGATCAAGGGCAGACTATGCTTCGTAAACATCAGTCATGTGCGCATGTTCAAGGCAAGTGTGCATGACCTGCAGCGCTCCAGAGATAGAATTGCTACTATTGTCGAAAAAATCGAAAATCGATGTAACTCCGAGGCTGGTAAGAGTATTTTGGCCATTAAACTAGGGAACAACCTCCCAACACGAAGCCGCCGCTTAACGCCAACGACAGGAGATAACAATGGGTTTACTTACGACGTATGGCGGTCCGTGGACTCGCCGTGAAGCCTCTCACTTCTTGAGGCGTACGTGTTTCGGCGCAACACCAACACAAGTTCAGAAAGCGGTAAACGATGGACTCAATGCCACGGTAGCAACGCTGTTTGCGACACGTGAGGCGCCTCCGCCACCGGTGGACCCTGACACAGGGGTTTCGTTCATAACGGGTCCGTTCGACCCTCTAAAGAATAACGGTCTATACCAGCGATATATCAAAGCTTGGTGGGCAGACCTTATGGTTGCCGATCCAATATCGATTCGCGAAAAGCTGACCCTCTTCTGGTCGAACCACTTTTCGACGGAGATGCAGGTAGTTCAGGACTCTCGAATGTCTTTTACGCTGCTTGCGTATTTGCGAGCGAACGGACTGAAGGGCTTCAAAGACATGGTTCGTTTTGTGACGATCGATGCTGCGATGCTGCGGTATCTGAACGGCGATACAAACACGAAGGGCAGTCCGAACGAGAACTATGCTCGCGAGCTTCAGGAATTATTTACGATTGGTAAAGGACCCGAAGCAGCTCCTGGCGACTACACGTTCTATACCGAGCAAGATGTTCAGGCTGCCGCAAAGGTTCTCACGGGGTGGCGTCCGTCTCGACAAACGGGTCTTGTAGCGTTCAGCCCACAACAACACGACACAACGAGCAAACAGTTTTCTGCTCGCTATCAAAGTAAGCTGATTCAGGGCAAGACTGGGCCAAACGCCGGACTCGACGAGTTAAACGAGTTGTTGGACATGATCTTCGCTCAAGCCGAAGTATCACGCTTTATCGTTCGTAAGCTTTACCGCTGGTTTGTTAATAGCGAACTCACGGCAGAAATTGAGGCAGGCGTCATCGAGCCCCTTGCTCAGACCCTTCGCCAGAATGGTTTTGTTATAGAGCCAATTCTAAAGACACTGCTTGCAAGTGAGCATATGTTCACGGCGGAAATCATCGGCGCACAACTGAGAAGTCCGGCTGACTTCATCGTAGGTATACTACGCAACATGCCAATACTTGTAGTTCCTACGGAATTAACAGCACGGTTTAATTTTTTCAATACACTACAGACGTCTCTAGCTGCACAACAGATGGATTTGAACGAACCACCGAACGTCGCGGGCTGGGCAGCATATTATCAAACACCAGATTTCTACCGTGTCTGGTTAACGACAGTAACGCTTCCGACTCGTAATGGCTATTCTGATGGGTTAGTTGCTGGTTCGAGACAAGGGCGCAATGGCATCCTTAGCACTGTCGACTTTGTGTTGACGATTACTAGTGCTGAAGATCCGTATGTCATGGTAGATGAAATTAATGCGACGTTTTTTGCGCTACCGTTTAGCGAAGACCAAAGAGAACGCCTTGTGAAAGACATTCTGCAAGGGGGCACCGCTCCCGATTATGAATGGACCACCCAGTGGCAGGCTTTTGTGGCAGAACCGACGAATCAGGGTAATCGCAACGCCCTTAAGGTTAAGCTCGATGCGTTCTTCAAGTATCTCTTCCGCATGGCGGAATATCAACTGTTCTGATAACCGCACTGTGTGTGGCGACTAACGAAAAAAGGAAATCGCTATGAAACGTCGTGAATTTCTCGTTCGCACTTCGGGCGCTGTCAGTATTCCAATCCTACTGAACGGCTTGCCACTGAAGGCATTTGATGGACCAGTACTACATCAACTATTTGGTGTGGATGTCCCAACTGACCGTGTGCTTGTTCTCATACAGCTCAACGGTGGTAATGACGGCCTAAACACAGTCATTCCTCTCGACCAGTATTCTCTGTATGCAACACCTAGACCTAACGTCGCTATTCCAGAGACCAAGGCACTTAAGCTAACAGACACAACTGCTCTGCACCCGTCTATGACCGGCATCCAAACGTTGTGGAATGAAAAGAAGGTTAGTATCGTTCAGGGCGTTACGTATCCCAACCCGAACCTCTCTCACTTTAGGTCCACCGACATCATGATGTCGGCATCAGACTCGAATGTGAATGTCACGTCGGGCTGGCTCGGTAGATACTTGAATGGGGTCTTCCCGAACTATCCGGAAGGTTATCCTAACGCGAGCATGCCCGACCCGATTGCCATTCAGATGTCAGCCGTTGTGACGATGACGTTGCTCGGACTCAACCAGCAGGGGATGGGCATTGCACTTCAAGATCCAGAATCGTTCTACAACCTTGTAAACGGTACTACTGCATCAACGGATGAGCTTCCTTCTGCGCTACATGCACGTGAAAATGTGCTCTTTGTGCGTGAAGTTCAGATGAAGTCGCTTCAATACTCGACTGTCATCAAGGAAGCTGCAGATAAAGCAACGAACCTCGAAACGTACCCTACAGGCAATCGGTTAGCAGATCAGTTAAAGATCGTAGCACGACTGATTGCAGGCGGTTTAAAAACACGCGTTTACCTCGTTCAATTAGGTGGCTTCGACACGCACTCATCGCAGGTCGATCAGGCAGATCCAACAATCGGTAGCCACGCTGTTCTGCTTGGACAGGTGTCATCTGCTGTAACAGCTTTCCAACGTGATATAGAAAAGCTTGGCGCGGCTAACAGAGTGGTTTCGATGACGTTCAGCGAATTTGGTCGACGCGTTAGTGCCAACCTAAGTCTTGGTACCGACCACGGTACTGCAGCACCAATGTTCGTTTTTGGTATACCTGTGCAAGATGGCATCATAGGTACAACGCCGAATCTTCGCGATCTAGACAAAGACAACCTGAAGATGCAATTCGACTTCAGACAGGTATATGCAAGTGTACTTGAGCAATGGTTTGGCGCCGACCCAACTGTGATACGCGAAGTACTGTTCGACGAATTCACAACAGTACGCGTAATCCGTCAGTCAGCCACCGATGTTCAAGATGAAATTGCATCAACCTTCTCGTTCTCCGCAGTTGCTCCTAATCCTGTACGCGGTGATGCGAACTTCAAGTACTCAGTACAAACAACTGAAAACGTACAGTTGACGGTGTTTGATAACCTTGGCTTCCACGTTGCAACTGTTGTAAATCAGGAGCGCACTGCGGGGATGTACACGGTGCCATTCGGTACAAGCAACCTTCCATCGGGAACGTATCTAGCTCAGCTGAAGGTTGGCAATGAACGACGGACTCAAACCTTCGTGGTAGTTCGATGATGTAACCGCTTCGTGAATCTGCGGCTCCTCGCTCCGCACAACACATGAGGACCGTCATGATACACGTCGCAACAAGAAATCTGGAATCACGATGGGTCGACAATAGACCCAACACGTTAAGAAGCTATGGTGTCGCACTATGCGTTGCCATAGCTTTCTTGCTTCTCTTAGCTCGGCCACCACGCCACACTGTCCAAGTAATACCAAATAACCTGAGCACAAGTGCAGCTCAATTACTTGAGAAGGTCCACATCCAGCTTCCTGCTGCGTCAGGTGGTACTAAGACAACTGGAGAGTTAAGTAGAGTTCGACCAGTTTTTCAGCTTGTCGTACCACAAGAGATCGAGGTGCCTGCCACCGACCCTGTAGATTGGGCAGAAGGCGGACCTGGCAAGAACTCGAACGGACTTCCGTCGGGAATGGGAAACGATACTGGTGGCGTTAACTACCAAACTACTTCAGTTTTAGAGCCAATAGCTGAAGACCCAGACGAACCATTTATCCCATTTGAACGCGACCCGTCGTTCTCTATAAGCGAGCTTCGCTCGGCAGTGCGTTACCCTGAGCTTGCTGTACGAAGGCAAATAGAAGGAAAGGTTATAATAAAAGCGTATATCGGTGCCGATGGGTCGATAAGCAATGCTGCCGTTGTCTCGTCAGACAATGCACTACTTGACGATGCTGCTCTCAATGGCGTACGCAGCATTCGATACGAACCTGCTCTTCAGAATGAACGTCCTACAGGTTGTTGGATATTCATACCAGTAAGCTTCGAGCTTGGGAGGTAGGCGCGAGTGGTAGGCGCGAGTGGCAGACGCAAGTGGTAGACGCGAGTGGCAGCTGCTCGTGTTAGGCGCGTCCGCGAGAATGCACTGGCTGTTCTGAAAGTTCGAACAGAGGTGTGCCTCCGCGTTCGACAACATCGCCCGTAATAATGCATGTACGCACATTACGTTCGTCTGGGAGCGAGTACATAATGGGGTTCATGATTTCTTCTAAAACACCACGCAACGCACGTGCACCAGTCTTGCGTGCTTTCGCACGTTTCACGATGCCTTGAAGCGCTTCGGTATCGAACTCAAGCTTAACGCCTTCTAGTAACAACAGCTTTTGGTATTGTTTTACGAGGGCATTCTTCGGATTTGTAAGGATGTCAAGCATTGCTTCGTCCGATAGCGGATCGAGCGATGCTATTACTGGAAGGCGACCAATAAACTCCGGTATGAAGCCGAACTTCATCAAGTCCTCGGGTTCGACGTCCTTAAGGACTGAAGACACATGTTCGTCATGTAGGTGTGTGCCTGCTGTGTATCCTATTGTCGACGGTCGCATCCGACGTGCTATAAGCTTGTCGAGTCCTTCAAATGCACCACCACAAATAAATAGAATGTTTCGCGTGTTCACATAGATAAGGGGCTGTTCAGGGTGCTTTCGTCCGCCTTTCGGGGGAATTCCCGCCACCGTGCCTTCAAGAATCTTCAAGAGTCCCTGTTGTACACCTTCGCCTGAAACATCACGCGTAATAGAAGCCGAATCGCTCTTGCGTGTGATCTTATCGATTTCATCGACATAGATGATGCCACGTTCCGCACGTTCAACATTGTAGTCGGCGTTTTGCAGAAGATTAACAATGATGGACTCTACATCGTCGCCAACATAACCTGCTTCGGTAAGCGTTGTAGCATCCGCTATCGCAAATGGTACGTCGAGAATGCGGGCAAGGGTCTGAGCGAGAAGGGTCTTGCCGGTACCTGTCGGTCCGAGCATGAGGATGTTGCTCTTTTCTATTTCGACATCGTCGAACGGACTAACCATGTCCTCGGCCTGGATGCGTTTGTAGTGGTTGTATACCGCTACACTGAGCACTTCCTTGGCCTTATTCTGTCCAATCACATAAAGATCTAATTTTTTCTTCAGCTCTGAAGGTTTCGGCAGCGAACGAGCATCTGAGCGCAACGACGAGGCAGGCTGGTTTTTACGGAGGATTTCTACGGAATTCTGCACGCAGATATCGCAGATGTAAACGCCTTTGCCCGCTATCAAACTCGTTACTTCGCGAGAACTACGGCTACAGAATGAGCAGTGAAGTTCCTCGGGATGACCAGTTGTCTCGCTTGTTGACATGTAACCTCAGATAGGTCGTTCAAGAATCTTGTCGATGAAGCCGTATTCGAGTGCTTCTTGTGCCGACATGTGACGATCGCGATCAGCATCTGCCTTTATCGTCTCGTAATCCTTGCCCGTGTGCTTCGCAATAACCCTGTAGAGCATATCGCGAACTCGGAGCATTTCCCTCGTGTAGATTTCAATATCCGACGCCTGACCTTGTGTACCACCCAATGGTTGGTGCATCATGATACGTGAGTTCGGAAGCGCAAAACGCTTTCCGGCAGCACCAGCACACAACAGAACCTGTGCCATCGAAGCAGCCATACCTACACAGATTGTGGAGATATCTGGCTTTACGAACTGCATGGTATCATAGATGGCCATGCCAGCAGTTACGCTACCACCTGGAGAGTTGATGTAAAGCGAAATATCCTTGTTTGGATCTTCGCTTTGCAGAAACAACAGTTGGGCGATGACAACACTGGCGAGATAGTCATCAACAGGCGTGCCAACGAATATTATGCGTTCTTTAAGGAGGCGTGAATAGATGTCGTAAGCACGCTCACCGCGACTTGTCTGCTCTACGACCATGGGGATGAGCTGGTTGACCATGTAATGCGTATCCTCTTATTATATAACGGGTTGCTCTTGGTCGACGTCGACGTCGTTTACAATCGCATAGTCTACAAGAACCTGCACGGCCTTGTCAGCCAGCAATTGGTCTTCCACACCACGATTCTGACGCAATACCAACTTCATTTGCTCATCTGACACGTCGTAACGCGTGGCAGCAGCTGCAATGTCTTCGTCAATAAGGGTAATTCCTTCGGCTTCGATGATCTTGCCGCGAATGAGCTCCCATCGAGCAATGCGTTCAGCCATAGGCTTGAATTGCGGCTCGAGATCATGCGCTGTAAGCTTCTCTATTCCGGGCGCCCCCTCGTTCCGCTTCTTGAAATCTTCGAAGAGTTGATGCACGACCGAATGAAGCAGCGAATGGGGGACGTCGAATGAATGCAGTGCTACCAGCTGATCGACGAGCTGGTTTTCGAGGTTCTCTTTCGAGGCCCGATCAAAGTAATCGTTCAATTGATGGTCGATGTCTTCGCGCAGCTCTTCGGTGGTTTTGAACTTGCCAGCCGTAATCATTTCAACAAACTCGTTTGTGAGTTCTGCTGGTACTACTTTTTGGATGTCGGTTACGGTGACACGAGTATTAGGCGGAGTCTGGCTATCGTCTGTTGTCTCACCCATGTAGGAGAACGAGTCGCCAACCTTTGTGTGTAGTAACGAGTTGCGCAGATGCATATCAACATTGTCGTCGTCAAGAAACACACGATCTTCCTTAGCCTGTGCGCCAATAATAGGCATCGAAGACTCGCGGTCTAGTTCATGCATCGTTATGGCTGCGAGGTGCATGGTATCAGCAATTTCTTCTGCTGGCTCGAACGATGCTGCACGTAGGAGAATCTTGTTAATCTCCCCTTGCACATCATCTTCAGTAACCGTTTTTATCATCCTGTCAACAACCAGTCCGCGATAGTTAGCCAGCTCTATTTCAGGCATAACCTCAAACCGAATGGTGAAAGAGACACCGTCCGGTTGCTTCTGAATGTCAGTTAACGCAGGATTGCCAACAACACTTTGCTTCTCGTCCTTAACAAACGAGCGGAACTCAGCATCCGCGATCGACTCGAGCGCCTCTGTTTCGATCTCGCGCCCAAACCGTTGCTTAATAACAGGTAACGGCACTTTGCCCTTGCGAAAGCCAGGCAGGGTTATGCTTGCCTGTGACCGTACATAGGCTTGCTCATAGTGCGGTTTAAGTTCAGGCTCACTAAGCTGAATGCGCACTTCGCGCTCACACCCATTGAGCGTATTAACACTACGTTCCAAAAAAACTCCGAGTATTGTTTGTGCGGAAGGAGAGACTCGAACTCTCACGGAATTACCCGCCAGATCCTAAGTCTGGTGCGTCTGCCATTTCGCCACTTCCGCAGAACCTCAAAGATAAGGAATCCGATTATCCTAGTCGCGACCCGTCTGCTATCTGCTCATCGGGGGATAGCAGAACCACCGCACCATCGGCTCGGTAGAAGCCGCAGATGAGGATTTCGCTGACGAATGGACCAATCTGACGTGGAGGGAAGTTGGTTACACAGAGCACCTGCTTGCCAATTAACGTCTCGGGTTGGTACAACACGGTGATTTGTGCACTCGAGGCTCGAACTCCAAGCTCATTACCCAAGTCGACCCATACCTTGTATGCAGCCTTGCGTGCTTCTGGGAACTCTTCGACTCGCACAATCGTGCCAGCTCGTAATTCAACGCGTTCGAAATCATCCCAACCAATCATGAATGTATTCCCAAGTAATCATGTCGGCAACTTCAACAACTTTGTACAATGAACCATGACTTGGCACAATGATTTGTGACTTTGTACAATGAACCATGACGTTCTAGTAATAGGTGGCGGCTGGGCGGGTATTGCCGCTGCGGTCGAGGCAAGACGGCGGGGCCGAAGCGTCACGCTTGTCGAAACGCATCCCTATCTGGGAGGTAGGGCCCGATCGTTTGTCGAGCGTGTGACGGGAGAGACAATCGACAACGGACAACATGTGGTGATGGGCTGTTACCATACGTTCCTAGCGACGATAGCAGAACTGGGTATTAGCAATGGCTTCCGCACTCAGACTGCCACCCGAGTTGTGTTTGTAGATGTAAACCAACGTCGCGATGTACTCGATGCGTCAAAGCTGCCTGGACGTCTCGGAATTGCATTCGGTATTCTAGGGCTGTCTCACGTCAGCCTACGAGGCCGGATGGCGGCACTGCGATTCGCACATAGCGTCCGAAGTCCTGCTTTTACCGCCGTTGGCCTTACATGCCATGAGCTGCTGATTAGAGAACGTCAGACCGATGACGCCATACGGCGGTTTTGGGAGCCCATCATCCTCGCAACGTTGAACGCCCCAATGCACAAAGCAGCTGCCTCGCTGCTAGTAACTGTACTTCGGCGAGCATTCTTCGGAAACCGGACCGACGGTAGCATTTATATTCCTACAGATGGCCTCAGCTCCCTCTCAGAGCCCCTTACTAGGGTTCTACAGAGCGCCGGAGGTGGGGTAATGTTGAGCACAGCGGTCGATCGTTTAGTTGCAGATGGCAACCGCATTTCGTCGGTTGTGTTGTCAGATGGTAGTTCACATTCTGTCAACTCCGTTGTGTGCGCCATACCCCAGCGATCACTACTTCGATTACTCGAAGCGTCACTTACTGGAGACACTCAGCCGCATAACGTGTATTCCGAAGTTGAGTTTTCACCCATCATTTCTGTCTACCTATGGTACGATCGGGCCTGGATGAACGACGAGTTTGTAGCTGCACTCGGCACGACAATTCAGTGGGTGTTTAATAGACGCTTGTTTGTACGTGCGGTACCGGATGTTGTTGAGCGTTACCCCGGACACGTTTCTGTTACCGTAAGCGCAGCATCTGATCTTGCATTAGAGCCAATCGAAACAATCATCGAAGTCTGTGACAGAGAACTGCGATTGTTGTTCAGTGATATGCACGATGCTAAACTCTTACATGGTGTGGTGATCAAGGAAAAGCAAGCAACACCACTCATCACACCTGCGAAAGAATTGGAACGTGCATCCGCCGTGACGCCATGGACCAACGTGGCTCTGGCTGGGGACTGGACGGATACGGGGCTCCCAGCTACGCTTGAGGGGGCTGCGTTGAGCGGAGTCCGCGCCGTTGATGTACTATCGTTATAATCTTTTTTATCAACCATAACACACCTGCTCCTGCAATTGCGCCAATTGCAGCGCCGCCGACAACATCACTCACATAGTGCACTCCAACATATACACGTGAGAATGCTATTAGTGCAACGAGAGACCAGAAGACAAATCGGAGCCGTGGATAGAACGAAGAAGCAATTACAGCTGCTGCTGCATTATTGAGTGCGTGATTGGACGGGAAAGAACCACCACCACTTCCTACGAGTTTGTGTACATCTGGAAGTACTTCGTACGGTCGTAGCCGTCCTATGGGCTCTTTCAGAAGATGTGTGCTTAAGGGGTCAAGAATTGCAACTGCAAGGAGCAGCGCCAGAGCACACCAACGTCCTTCGGTCTTTCCAAAGATGAGCAGCCATAGGATTGCCAATGCGTAGATTGGACGCCACACGACTGTGCTAGACACCACAGGCATAAGCGTATCGAAAAAAGAGTTAGAGAGGCCGTGATTTATAGCGTAAAAGAGGAAAGTGTCGAACTGTTGAAAGGCGTCCATCTACCCAGCCGTGTAAAAGTTGTTATACGAATTTGGATTTTGTTTCCACAGACCAAGATACTTTTTATCCACATGGACCTCATATTGTTCAAATAGTCAAGTCATGAGGTTGCCACGTTGTAGTCGCTGAATAAATTTGCCTTACACTGTCTTGCAGAACACGCAGCATAAATCGAGTGCCCGGATTCAAGACCCATAATCAGTAGCAAGACAGAAAACCCAGCCGAAGACAGATTTACACAAGACTAACAAGACTTTTAACGGAAGCCTTACCGCTGACCGATAGCGTCAGCGTCGCTTCTATTGCCGAGAGAGGGTTTCATGAAGATTGAGCGTCGATTTACCTCGTCGGGATCAGATCCGTACGAGATGTTTACATATACCCAAAGAACGTCTGTGTTGCGCAACCCTGACGGCTCGGTGGTTTTTCAAATGGAGAACATTGAAGTCCCGTCAACCTGGTCGCAGGTTGCCACGGACATCCTTGCACAGAAGTACTTCCGTAAAGCTGGGGTGCCGCAGGTGCAAGACGGCGTTCCGGTGCTTGATGAGAGCGGGCAGCCAGTGCTTGGACCAGAGCGATCCCTGAAGCAGGTCGTTCATCGGTTGGCCGGATGCTGGCGCTGGTGGGGCGAGAAACACGGATATTTTGATTCTGCAGAAGACGCACAAACGTTCTACGACGAAATAGCCTACATGCTGTTAAGGCAGATGGCAGCACCCAATTCACCCCAATGGTTTAATACCGGCCTTAATCATGCCTATGGTATTACAGGCAGTTCTCAAGGACACTACTACGTAGACCCTGATACCAAGAAGCTCACACGATCAGCAGATTCATACACGCATCCGCAACCTCATGCCTGTTTCATTCAGTCGGTTAATGACGACCTAGTGAATGAAGGTGGCATTTTCGATCTGGTTACGCGCGAAGCTCGAATCTTCAAGTTCGGTTCGGGAACAGGTAGCAACTTTTCAAATCTTCGTGGCGAGCAGGAAAAACTTTCGGGTGGTGGTGTCTCTTCCGGACTCATGTCCTTCCTCAAGATTTTCGATCGCGCAGCGGGCGCTATCAAGTCAGGCGGCACTACACGTCGCGCCGCTAAGATGGTGATTGTGAACGTCGATCACCCGGATATCGAGAAGTTCATTGAGTGGAAGGCGAAGGAAGAAGAAAAGGTCGCAGCTCTTGTTGCTGGGTCGAAGATCAACGCGACGTTTTTGCAGTCCATCATGGACGAAGCAATTACGGGTGGTGCCGATCCGAAAGAGAACCGCAAGCTCGACATCATGATTCGTCGTGCATTACATCGTGGTGTACCGTATAACATCATCAATCGCGCGCTTGCACTGGTCGACCAAGGTTATAGCGCCATCAACTTCAGTACGTATGACACGCATTATGAAAGCGACGCATACGTAACGGTATCAGGTCAGAACTCGAACAACACCGTTCGCGTTACCAATGCCTTCATGGATGCTGTCCTAAACGACTCGACATGGGATCTTGTCTGGCGTACCGATTCTACGAAGCGCCGCACGGTTCGTGCGCGTGCATTGTGGGACAAGATCAACATGTGCGCTTGGAAGAGTGCCGATCCTGGACTTCAGTTCGACACTACCATCAACGAGTGGCACACGTGTCCTGCCGACGGCCGCATCAACGGCTCCAATCCATGTTCAGAATACATGTTTCTCGATGATACAGCATGTAATCTGGCGTCACTGAATCTTGCGCATTTCTACAACGAAGAGACCGGCACATTCAAGGTCGACGACTATGCACATGGTGTTCGACTATGGACCATCGTACTAGAAATCTCTGTGCTTATGGCGCAGTTCCCTTCTAAAGAAGTTGCTCAAAAAAGTTACGATTTCAGAACACTAGGCCTGGGTTATGCAAACCTTGGTACCGTGTTGATGGTGATGGGCATTCCGTACGATTCACCCGAAGCACTTGCAATGTGCGGCGCACTCAGTGCAATCATGACTGGTGAATCTTATGCTACGTCGGCCGAAATGGCGCGCGACGTTGGCACGTTCCCGAAGTTCAAGAACAACCGCGACGCAATGTTACGCGTCATCCGAAACCACAGGCGTGCAGCATATCACGCTCCAGAGGAAGAGTACGAGGGGCTTACAACCTATCCCCTTGCAATAGAGGAACAGTACGTCGCGAGCGATTTGGTAAAGGCTGCTCGCGATTCGTGGGACCGTGCATTAGCGCTTGGGGAGAAGCACGGTTATCGCAATGCACAGTCGACGGTGATTGCACCAACGGGCACCATCGGTCTTGTGATGGATTGTGATACGACTGGTATCGAACCGGACTTCGCAATCGTGAAGTTCAAAAAGCTGGCAGGGGGCGGATACTTTAAAATCGTAAACCAGTCTGTGAATAAAGCGCTTCACAAACTGGGGTATTCAGAAGACGAAATCGAAGACATCGAGAAATACTGCAAAGGTCATGGCACTATCGTCGGTTGTAGCGTAATTAACCGCTCTTCGCTAAAAGAAAAGGGTCTTACCGACGAGGCCGTCGACTCCATTGAGAAGCAGCTCGATACTGCATTCGATATCCGCTTTGTATTCAACAGGTATACAGTCGGTGATGATCTCTGCCACCGTCTCGGTTTCACCGATGCTCAGTTGAACGACCCGTCATTCGATCTACTTCGTGGACTTGGTTTTACAAAAGAAGAAGTCGAAACAGCAAACGATTTTGTCTGCGGTACAATGATGATCGAAGGCGCTCCGCTTATTCGCGCCGAACACCTTCCTGTATTCGATTGTGCTAGCAGATGCGGCAAACGAGGTCGGCGATACATCGCACACATGGCGCACGTGCGCATGATGGCCGCTGCTCAGCCTTTTGTAAGTGGTGCTATCTCTAAGACCATAAACATGCCTACCGAAGCCACAATTGTGCAAGTAGGTGATGTACATCTCGAATCGTGGAAGCTGATGCTTAAGGCCATTGCATTATACCGCGATGGATCGAAGCTGTCGCAGCCCCTTAACGCAAGCAATGACGACTACGACGAAGTTGTAATGCTCGGTGACGAGGATACACTAGACGAGACGAAGGGTCCTAAAGAAGTTTACGAACGTATTCTCGAACGTGTGTACCATCGTGCCGAACGACGCCGTCTGCCGAAACGTAGAAAGGGTTATGTGCGCGAGGCAACGGTAGGTGGACACAAAGTGTACCTGCGAACGGGCGAGTTCGAAGACAATACACTCGGCGAAATCTTCATCGATATGTACAAGGAAGGGGCTTCGTTTAAGGGGCTCATGAATTGTTTTGCCGTGCTGACTTCTAAGGCGTTGCAATACGGCATACCGCTCGATGAACTCGTGGATACATTTACGTTTACACGATTCGAGCCGGCAGGGTTTGTAGAAGGACACGAAGCGATAAAGAATGCGACGTCTATTCTCGATTACGTCTTCCGTACACTGGGCTATGATTACCTGAATCGCACAGACTTCGTTCATGTCAAGGCAGTCGATGAGGTACACGTACCACAACAGCCCCTTGCCGAACAACCGGCATTGCCTCATAATGTTCATGCGGTAGATGCCGCCACGTACGAGCCGCCAATTACGGTCGATGATGTCCTTGGCTCAGATCATACGAACGGCAATGGCATTGGGGCAATGACACAGCCTATCTCAAAGCGAGAAATGGCAATAGAAAGCGGATTTACAGGAGAGCAGTGCTCGTACTGTAGCTCACTTAGGGTCCGACGAAACGGCTCCTGTACCGTCTGCGACGATTGTGGTGCAACAAGTGGTTGTTCATAACTCGGAGTCTCTAGGGAACTTTATCGCACCGTTGACTCGTAGGGCGCACAATAACAGGCTAGATCTCTAGTCTCCCGACCGTGGACCTTTTGCAGCTGCTGACAGAGCTGAGAGGTTTTTACTTGGAGAACCGGACCCGATGACCTAATTTGTTAGCTGACCATTCCAACAGGAGAAAAACATGAACTTCCTCAAGACCTGCGCAATTGCCGCTCTCACGCTCGGCACATCGATGACTGTGGCTTACGCTGGCATTCGTTGCGACGAACACGCCAAGAAGGCTTCGACTACAAAAGCCTCGTCGGGTTGCGCTACGAAAACAACAAAGGTTTCGACCGCATCGACGCTCAGCACAGAGTGTACGACAGCTGAAAAACAGGCTTGCACAGACGCAGAAAAGCAAGCATGCGCCAAGAATGTTAAGATGACGTCGGTGAAGAAGGTAAAAAGTGGCAGCTCATGCTGCGCTTCGAAGGTGAAAGATGTAAAGACGGCATCAGCTGAAGCAGTAGCTACTCCTGCGCAAGCTCAAGTTGTCCATACATCGGTTCAACCCGTAACACCAAACAAGTAAGACGAAGAAAAACGATGTGACCGAAAAGGGAATCTTGTCCTAACAGGGTTCCCTTTCGCGTCCTGACCAGGGCGGGCAGCAACAGAAGGCAGAGTTCATAACGCTGGGAGATTGCCATGTCTAAGGGCGGAGCCGGAAAAGTATATTTCGTGCTCTATCTAGCCGTAATCCTAGAGCTCCTGATTATTATCGTGGAGCGGGACGAGGCGGAGGAGCATTTGATGCGCAAGCAGAAGGAGTCGATGAAGATCGTTCAATCGATCCTCGCGCAACTCCAAACCGGTGCGGGCACCGAGGGCTTGAGCACCCGACCACAAGATCAGATCGTTCTGAAAGATCCAAGCTGGGCGAATAACCCAGGTATGGATCTCATTAAAGAAGAACGTCAGTACCCTGTTGATGTTGGCGTAACCGATGTCATGAACGACATTTCGAAGGTCGTAAAAGACGACCGTTTAGACCCCGATCAAAAAGAGAAGCGTCTTCGGGACTTTGCTCTCGCATCGAACGTTCGTGAACTGTTCTACCAGGTGTGGTACATATCTGAAAAAGAGAACTTGCCATCTACCTTTCCTACCGACACCGAGATCGACCAGATAATGAGACGTCCGGACCGCGGTATCGGATTTGTTTCCACTGAAGGTTGGACCTTGAAAGGTTATAAGGGGCTCGTACTTGACACTACATGGGCACCCGTCATCCCTTACGACGATGCAACCAAAGCACGGGATTGGTTCAGAAACCCGACTCAGATACCACCATACAAAGCATTGGCATCGGTGGGCGCAATCGACCAGTTCTGGCCTAAGTCCGACAGCTTGTTTGTTTACGACCATGCTCGAACGATTCGAGCGGGCACGAACTCTGGTCAGTCGCTAAAGGCACGCATATTCGTTGCAAGCTTCAAACCACCCTCTGGTATAGAAGGTACGTACAAGCTTCACTTCTACTCGCGCACGAACAAAATCCTTGGTATCAAACCAGCCGCTACGTCGCAGTCTGTTGAAACATCTGACGATGAAAAAGTGAACATCGGTACCGTTCAACTCACGGTAAAAGATCTTCGCAACGTTCAGAAAGAACTTGAACGCGAGCTCGACCCAGTTGTGGGTGAGCTCACAGACAAATTAAATGCTGGCATGAAGCCGAGCGAGTATCGCGAAGAAATCAAGAAGCGTGTTCAAACCCTGCATGCAGAAGACAAATCTGATGAAGCTAGTGCTGCACAGTTGTATGGCTACATTCAGATGATTCTCAAGCCGGGCGCTTACCAAGATATTGATGGAAACCGCGCTTCGATGGGCTTTCCCGTAAAGGTTGTACGCCCGAACATTCCAACAGCCGAACCAAAAATTGCTGATCTAAAGACAGTAGTTCGAGTGTTCGATAAACTTTCGAAGCTCTCATTGCCATTCCAAGTATCTCCAGCAACTGGTAGTACCGAGATAACGAAGAAGCCAGCTAACGCTTCTGTCAGCGGTGGCAGTGGATCTGCTTCGACAGCATCGGGTGGTGTTCAGTGGGTAACAAAGACACTTGAGATTCCAATCTCAGGAAATCTTTCTCCTCAAGACGAGCCATATGTGTTCGAGCTCACGCAAAAGACGCCAGGCAAGACCTCGGAAACAGTTGCTTGCTCTGTCTATGTCTATGCATCGAAGCTTACAAACGAGGCTGAAGTAATTAGCGCGCTCGAAGCTTCATGGGGCGATGCAATCGAACTAGTTGCATCCGCAGCTTCAGGTAGCACCATCAAGCCAGATGAGTTCATCATGCAGTTTAACATGGGTGGAGGCTCTCAAGTAGCTCCATTAAGGAAACTGTCCGTTGGCTCTAGTGATAATGTGATAGTGCCAGCAGGTACAGATAAAGTGAGCCTTTCTGTCGCATGGAAAGATCCGCAGTCTGGTGAAGTAGTCGAACTCTTCAATGGTTCTGGTGAGGTTGGACTTAAAAAGCCAACAATTATAACCAACGACATGAAGGTTGACCCAATCTTCGATAATCAAGGCGGTGAATTCAAGGTAACGAACATTACAATTCGCCTACCTAAGATTTCCGAAGATGAATCGGCTGAAATGGGCGACATAGATGTCACCGTAGTGTCTTCGACCGTCCGAGATCTCAAGAGCAACAACAATTACAAGGTTGTTGTTGTTGGTAAGCCTCGAAAGACAAGTGGACAGAACTTCGAAGTGACGCTAAAACTTCAGGGTAGCAAGTTCCCACTAACGAAGGGTCAAGTGAAGGGCAATGCCGTACTCTCAATCTCAGCTACTGCTAGAGCTCAGGGTGCAACATCGAAGCCACGCTTGAAGACACAGCCGATTTCTATATCGAATTGATTTTTACCGGCGTCAACATCTATGGTGTGGGCGCCGGTACGGTTTTCTTAACGAACGTTCTACACAACCAGGTCCCGGTATGACGCGATTGCGCTACATCATATGCACTGTCCTTTGCCTGGCGTTTGCGATAGCAGAAGTACCTGCTCAACAGAATTCGCAAATCAAGGCCTTGTTAAATAAATTCCGCAACTGGCGTTATGGTATGGTTTCGGTTTACCGCGTTAACGAAGAAGACGGCACGGTATCCAAATTGAACATGCTTCTTGGCCCGGCAGAGCCTGCGCTATCGGATGAAGCCAAATCTTGTAAGAATAAGGAGGACATTGAGAACCTCGTTCTTACCGGTGGCGAAGGCATGGATGATAAGGAAGTAAAGAAGCTATACGCCATGCCAGGATGTAAAGCTTACGAACGCTATTATTCTCAGCGTCAAGCATGGGAACGTGCGCAGTTCAAGAAGGCCTTTGTCGTCACTACTCGACGAATTCCGGGTGAGCCATATCAGATCATTGGCTTACTAACGCAGAAGACAACAGAGAGCTATTACGGTCTGCGTCAGGATCTCGACCCACCTAGCGATGTGTATCTAGCAGATCCAGATCTTCGCAAGAGCTTAGACGATCAAATCCTTGTCAGCGGCGTTGCTAAAAAAGGCAAGGAAGTGATGGAAACTTCTGCCAGTACTCTCTATGAGTACCTAGACAATCAACTCCTACAGGGCAACTTCGAAAACGTGACGCCTGAAGCACAAGGCATCGGCGAAGAAGGCATTCAGTTTGTTAAAAAGAAGTACGGTGTTGGAGAATTACTCGACGAAGACGACTCACCTATGTACATACGTATAACTGAGGGACTCCCACAGGACTACCAGAACAACAACGAGATCATCGTTAGTGTTGCTGATGGTGTCTCGTATCGTCGTTACGAACGCCCGGTTGTCGAGAATGCCGATCCCGACTCAACAAAGGGTACAAACGACTATCTGCCGGTATATGGTCTCGAAGTCAAGTACGGACTTGATGACATCAACTATCCATCGCTGTGGAGCGAACGCCTGGCTGTGAATGCAATATGGAGCGCGTCACGCCTAGGCATCGTATTGCCAACCTCAGGTTGGGCTGCGCTGGCTACTGAACTTGGTAATACACGCAAGCTCACAAGTGGTGGCTTTGGTATTAATGGATCGTTCGATTTCCCAATTCGCATCATCATGGAGTCGGGTGTATTCAACGTAGCCGGTTCGTACGTGTTTGATGATGCAAACAAGTCAGAGCATCAAACCTTTGATGTAAGCGCACAGCGTTTCCACGACTACATGGTTCGTTTCCATGGAACGGTTCAGTATTCGTTTGCAACCAAGATTGATAAAGACTTCATGTTCCGACTTCGTCTTGGTGGAACAGTGTATAGCATGGAAACATGGGGCACTGTCCCTGATTCAGCCTCAGAAGAGCCAAAGACGATCTACAAGAAAGTTGATCAAGAAACAGTTGGTGGCATCTCAGGCCGTGTAGACTTCATGACTACAAGCTGGTCTACTCCAGTTGGATTTTCACTTTCGTACTTTGATGAAACTATCCTGAGCACTGCTTGGCTGCAGGTACCAATTATTCCTGCCTTTGCTGTTCGCGCCGATGTTCGTGTGTTTACACCCGTTTTTCGCGACAAGAGAATATGGGAGAATAATGCAGTAGTGATGCCGGCCATCAAATTCATTTTCAATTTTTGATCACGCAAAAGGAACACGAGACATGTCCACAATGACCCGGTTGATCCTCGGCGTGCTCACGGTTGTTGCTTTTGGCACAACTCACGCAACGGCTCAATCTTCCCAAGATTCGGTACTCACCGCTTTAAAAACCATCGACCCAGAAATTCTGCAGTACTTCCCACGTTGGAAAATCTGCGAACCAGATCTTCAGGTGCAGATAACGCAAACATTTGCGTTGATGGGATTTCGTCGAGAGAACCTCGATGCAAAGAACATTGTCGTAACGTCTGCGCCAATTAAAACTGGTGAAGCAGAACCTGAATACGATCTTATTCTAATCGAATGCGGATCTGAGCGAATGGTTGCTTCAGAAATTGCTTCGAACATGCGTAAGCTGTCGTTCCGCATTTCGGACCCAAAACGCCCATACTGCTACGTTGAAATTCCGCCATCGCAGCCCCCTTCGTCACCTCAAATCGATGCTATTATCGATTTCGGTCAGCCTACCAATGTTCGCCACGCCTTTACGCTATCTGCATTCGAGCAGACACTCAAAGTTGGCAATTCAGGTTTCTGGATTAAATCTTCATTGGGTACTGATCGCGTCGGTTATCACTACTGGGAATCCGGCGAAGGTAAAATCGAGCTTCAACGGCCATTGTACGAAAATCTCGACCCAGAATATCGCCGTGCGATACCGTATTTGATTAATGCACACCTTGGTGCTGGGTATAGAATTACTGGCGGACTAGAAGGACAAAATCGATTACTCGATTTTATTGCTCCGCGTAAACTCAACTCGGGGTACGGTGGAAAGTTTGTCGGTGGACTGGATTTTTACATGCCGTTCCACGCTCCATTCGGTCTAGCGATAAACATGGAATTACCGCTGCAAGGTATTAACAACTCGGTTAGTATCGATCCAACGACATACTATCAGCTGCCTCCAGCCGAGAATCGTATTCTATTGGCAGAAAACTACACGATCCAACCAATCTCAACAGTGGCAATACTTCGCACAACCGGACAAGTAACTGCCTTCTATAATTGGTGGATTGACCCAAAGAACCCAGAGAATTTTATTCGGGTTGATGCGGGTATCAGTTATGCTGAAGTAAAAGAAGCAGCACTGTTTCAAGACACTGCTGGCGGAATTGACAACGCGTTTCTTGCGCTCGACGTAGTGACTCAGGATTTGATTACGACAAAAGTCTCGGGTCTTCGCACGTGGCGTCCAACAACACCGCTAGATTGGGTTTACTTAAAGGCAGAATACCGCAACCAGAATTCTTTCCCGTTCGGCTTTAGTCTTCAATACTCGAATCAAATGCTTCTGGGTAGAATCTACGTTCCGTTGCTTGGTGACTGGTTGTATTTAGAGGGTCGGTATTCGACGCCGGTTCGTGGAACCCGTCCGTTTGAAATCAGAAATTTCTTCATGATTTCGCCGGTTCTGCGCTTCAACTTCTGAGGTTAACCATGATTGGTTTCGCCGACAGGATGAGCCTCGCTGTCCTGTTGTCGTGCGTCCTGTTGTCGAGCACGCTGTTCGACGTGCAATGCTTCGCACAACAAGCAGAAGACTCACTGGCGAAGGCAAGGCGTTCGGCCGAAGAAGCACGTGTACGCTCGTCTACGTCAGGTCTAAAAATGACCATCCAGAACGTAGATATCACGCGCTTCCCCAAAGTCAAACTCATTGTAGAGCTCATCGACGACTCATCTCGTGCGTTTGAGTCTATCGATCCAAAGACCCTTACCGTAGTTGAGAATGGTGTACCTAAACCTGTTCTCTCTGTAGAAAAGATTGCAATCTCTGAGCGTATTCCTGTCGATTTTGTCTTCCTAGTAGATGTCACAGGAACAATGCAGCAGTACATTAATGGAGTTAAGAACAACGTCGAAACATTCGTTCAAAGTCTGCGAACACGCGGAATTGAATATCGTCTGGGACTCATCCTGTTCAGTGACATCAACGAACGGGTGTATCAGCCAACGGCTGACGTTAAAGTTTTCCTGTCTTGGCTTAACACTGTGTACGCAACGGGTGGCTTTGATGAAAAGGAAAACGCCCTCGAAGCGATTCGTGAAGCAACTAAAACGCGCTGGAATCCCGCCGCTAATCGTGTTGCAGTGATTATAACCGATGCTCCATACCATCAGTTTGGCGAAAAAGGTAATGGCCGTACGTACATGACTACTGAAACGATCATCGATCAATTACGCGAAAACCGCGTTCGATTGTTTTGTATCGTACCAACAAGTCTTGAACAATACAAACAGATGGCCGACGCATCACGTGGCGCGACTTTTGACATTAAGCAGCCCTTCTCAACCATTCTCGACCAGTATTCGACTCAGCTTACAAACCTGTATGCGGTTACCTATAGCAGCGATTCAAAGGTCATTAGAGACTCTATCAACGTTGCAATCCTTGATGAACACAAACGAGAACTCGTGAAGCAGATTATTCCGATCGTGGAGATCGGACGCAAATTCATCATTGAAAATTTGCTCTTCCCAGTCAATAGCGCAGTGCTGGGAGACAAAATAGAGGAACTCGATGTGCTAATAGACTTTATGAAAAGTCGTCCGGCTGTGGTTGTACGTATCGAAGGGCATACAGACAATACAGGATCTATTCGTACGAACAAGGCGCTTTCACTTGCTCGCGCCGAAAGCGCAAAGGCGTATCTGGTGCAGCGGGTAGTCGATCAGAAACGCATTCTGACTCTGGGCCTAGGGCCAACACGCCCCATTGCCGACAATGCCACAGAGTTCGGCCGCAGCCTAAACAGACGCACCGAGATCGTAATCATCTCGAAATAGCTTCGCGAATAGCGTAGCAAATCACTTCGCTCTTTTTTGCACGAACTACCTTTCTTCTACTGCTAGTCCTGCTTTTCTGTAGATACCCACGTACTCCTTGTGTATGGGGCTATCAGGGGGCTGAAGCATCGACACAATGCGTACGGGACCGTTCAGTTGTGCTCGCATTGCCATTGCACTCGCAGACTGTTCTGTTCTACGTCCAACGGCGCTTAGATCGCTTCCTGTAAGTGTGCCAACTAAATACACTGTCGATGCGTGGTTGTTCTTAAGCAGAATGCCTGCGACCTTCGATACGATGAGCGTCTGATTTGAAATGCGCAGCTCGTCGGTTTCACGCATTGCCTTGTAAAGCATTGTTCTGTATTCGCCGAGCGTAGAGCACCACGGATCGGTGACAGTGGTCCCTAGTACTAAGTCGGTAGCCATACTGTCAGCGCCAACCTGACTAATAATATAGTTTACGATCGAATCTGATGCAGGTGCTGATACCTTTGAAAACACGATAGCAATCGATGAACGAGTTGCGTTTCGCATGCGTTCTTTTTGTAGCACTTGTGACGGTTTCGTCGTTTGCCTGTACACAACAACAAGCGTTAAGCCAATAATTGCAAGCAAGGCGAAAAGGCCGTAAACAATTTTCCAAGCGTTCTTAGGGGACCTTGGTAGCTGACTTTGCTCTGATAATTGTCCGGGTTCTGAGTCCATTAATCTTCCATGGTCAACTTGTCGGACTCTGCGTCTACCGGAACGGGGTAGAGTCCCGTAAAGCAGGCTGTGCAATACCCTGTACCTGGTGCGTGTGGCACTGCATCCATAAGTCCGGGCACACTTAAATACTTCAGCGAATCAACACCAAGTGTTTCAGCAATAGCATCCTCGCTTGGATACTGGTTGGCAATGAGTTCGCCCCGACTTGGGAAATCCATACCGTACATACACGGGAATCGAACAGGTGGTGATGTTATACGCATGTGCACCTCACGAGGCTTTGCAGCTTCGCGAATCAGCCGAACAAGCGATCTGGATGTAGTGCCACGGACAATAGAGTCGTCGACAAGTACAACGCGCTTACCTTCGAGTACTCCGCGTACAACATTGAACTTTGTCTTCACCTTGAATTCACGTTTGTCCTGACCCGGTGCAATGAACGTCCGGCCTACATAGTGCGATCGAATAAGTCCGATCTCATATCGCGTTGGGAATTTCTTCTCGTTAACACGCGCAAAACCTAGCGTTGCTGTGTTGCCAGAATCGGGCACTGCGATAACTATGACTTTATCTTCGTCCGTGCTGCCAACTGGACTCTCTTCGGCAAGATTCTTGCCGAGTTTGCGACGAACCTTGTCGACGGGGTGACCGAAGATTGTGCTGTCCGGACGTGAGAAGTACACGTATTCGAAAATGCAGTGTCGAGACTCCTCCATCGAGTCTGAGATGTAGTGCGACGTGAATTCACCAGTGGCCTTTGTTCGCTCGTCGAGTACGAGAATCTCATTGTGCTCTACGTCACGCAGATATTCGGCACTTAGGATGTCGAGGGCACACGTTTCCGAAGCCACCACGTAGGCATAACCCTCGTCGTGCTTGATGCGACCTATGCAAAGGGGCCTGAAGCCATGAGGGTCTCTCGAAGCATACACAGCATGCTCGGATAACATCACGAGCGAGTATGCACCACGAGCAGTACGCACGGCCTCTTGAATCTGTTGGATCTGCGTTGGTTGACGACTTCTAGCAATTAGATGTAGAAAGATTTCACTGTCGGTTGTTGTTTGAAAGATCGAACCATCGTCCTTCAAGCGCGACCTAAGCTCGCGGGTATTTGTGAGGTTGCCGTTATGGGCCAGCGCAAAATTGCCCTGCGAATAGTTGAAGTGAAAGGGTTGGATGTTAGCTAGCGAGTTGCTGCCTGTTGTGCTGTACCTGTTATGGCCGATTGCAGATGTACCGCGAAGGTTCTTAGTAAACAGTGTGTGTTCTGAGAATACGTCGAGTACAAGACCTTCGCCCTTATGGACACCAAAGCGGTGCTTGCGTTTTTCTTCGTCGTAGTACAGCGTTACAATACCAGAGGCTTCCTGCCCACGATGCTGAAGTGCATGTAATGCGTAATAGGTAAGTACCGACGCCTGTGGATGGTTGAATACTGCGACGATACCACACATGTTATTCGTTCTCGTTCATGTTGTGAAAGACGTTCTGCACGTCGTCATCTTCTTCGATGCGGTCGATGAGCTTAATAACGTCCTCGGCTTGCTCGTCGGAAAGAGATACTGTATTGTTCGGTACTCGTCTGAGCTCTGCACTCGTTACAACAATACTTGCTGTTTCTAAGGCACGCTGAACAGAAATGAAATCTGCAAACGATGTAAAGGCGATAATGTCATCCTCGATCTCTTGAATGTCGTCAACGCCATTTTCAATCAGTAAGAGTTCAAGATCGTCGCGGTTTACACCAGCCGACGGAATCGTAAAGACACCCTTACGTTCAAAGATGAACTGCAATGAGCCCGTTGTGCCAAGCGAGCCGTTAAGCTTGTTGAAATACGAGCGAACATTTGCAACCGTGCGGGTTGGATTGTCAGAAGCGGCCTCTACCCAGACTGCGACGCCATGTGGTGCATAGCCTTCATAGTTGATTTCTTCGAGGTCTGCCGAGTCTCTGCTCGAAGCTTTCTTGATAGCAGCTTCGACATTATCCTTTGGCATGTTGGCGACCTTGGCGTTCTGCATCGCCACGCGCAATCGCGGATTGATGTCCGGGTCGGCACCAGCAGTTTTTACCGCAATTGAAATTTCACGGCCGATGCGTGTGAACGTCTTGGCCATGTTTGCCCATCGCTTTTCTTTGCGGGCACGTCGAAATTCGAATGCTCTTCCCATGTGTTAGAGTCTCTTCTCGTACAAACGATAGGTTCGGTAACGATCGCCATGCATCTCGTGCTGCAGGCCTCGGTTCATCATCACATTGTCTTCGAGAATCCACGATGCTTCGCCTTTTACAATGCCCTTGGCCTTTGCTCGTGCACCAATCTCATGATAGATGGCTGCATCGATGCCCTTGCCGTGGAATTCCGGAAGGAGTCCCAGAACAATTATGCGCACGAGATCGATCTTTTTCTTTTTTGTAAGCAGGTGAAAAACCCCACCCAGTAATCCGCCGCTTTTGTTGTGCTTTAAGGATTGGTTGATGTCGGGGATCGCGAGACAAAAGCCAGCGATCTGACCCCTGCTCTCGACAATGAAGACAAAGTCCGGGTCGGCAATCTGCTTTAAGTCTGCAGCAAGAAAATCGAACTCTTCATCCGTCATCTTCACAAAGCCCCAGTTCTCTTCCCACGCTTTGTTGTAGATCTCTTTAAGCGTACGTACGTCGCGTTTGAAGCCCTCTTTGTTTTTGAGTTCTACACTGCGAAACGTTACCTTATTGCGATCAACGACAACCTTGAGTAGACGCTGCATTTTAGCGGACATCCAGTTTTCACCCTGCAGCAGGTATGCATACAAGTCTTTAGCCCCTTTGTAGCCCCCTCCCAGCAGGAGCTGTTCGTAGTACGAGGGGTTGTAGGTCATGAGCACTACAGACGGACCGTCGAAGCCGTCTACGAGAAGGCCTGCTTCGTCGTTCATCGATGGATTAACAGGACCTCGTATGTGGGTCATGCCGCGGTCGCGTAGCCATTGCTCGGCCGCAGTAAACAAAGCGGTTGCAATGCCCTGATCCATCGTGCATTCAAAGAATCCGAAAAAGCCGACTTTGTCTTTGTGAGTTTCGTTGTGACGCGCATTGGTGATGGCGGCTATGCGGCCTACAACCTTGCCATCATCTTCAGCTAGGAAGAGCTGCATCTCTGCATGTTTGAAGAAGGGATTTACCTTACGATTCAGCAGCTTTTTGCGGTCCATAATCATTGGTGGCACCCAATGTGGATCGTCTTTATAGAACTGCCATTGCGCCTTTATAAACGGCATTGTGTCGTCTGTCGATAACGCGCGAACACTCAGGCTCATGGTCCAGTTCCTTAAGAGAGTCACAAAAATACGAAAGCCACCGTGGTCGACTTAAATTGCGACGCGTTCGAGGGGGATCGATTAAAGAAAATGTTTGAACTACGTCGATTCTCGCGTGGGCACTCGAGCAATTTCGGGATAGCGATTCAAGTGTTTTTTATAAGGGGGCTTATGCGCTACATGCTGCTACTGCTGGCTTTCACCACTGTCGTTTCGGCAGGTGAACTATCAACCCGATTTCGTGCCGATGCAGCGCGGCTGCTCGAGCGAACGCGCACTGATAATGCGTTGATGCCCGTGCTCGAGGATTTCTGCGACCATAATCCACGGCGGTTGAGTGGGTCGGAGAATTTGGAAAAAAGCCTCGACTGGCTAGTGGCTCGAATGAAGTCCGACGGGTGGGATGTGCAAACGCAACACGTGATGGTTCCGAACTGGAAGCGCAACGATGCTTCACTTCGTATGACCTCGCCCATGAGCAGGTCTTTGCCTGTTGCGGCGCTCGGCGGCAGTATTGCAACAAATGGCTCTCTGAAAGCCAAGGTGCTTGTTGTGAAGTCGTACGACGAGCTTAGGCAACGCAAAGCAGAAGTCGCAGGTCGTATCGTTGTTTACAATGTAGAGTTCACAACGTATGGGAAAACAGTAAAGTATCGTTTTGGAGGTGCAGCCGAAGCAGCTCGTTATGGTGCTGTTGCTAGTCTTGTACGCAGTGTTGGCCCCTTCGGACTTCAGACCCTTCACACTGGTGCTATGGGCTACAACGATTCGTTGCAAAAAATCCCAACCGCTGCCATTACGATAGAAGATGCAATGCTTTTGCAACGCATGCAGGACCGGGGTGAAAATATCGAGCTCGATTTGAGCATGTCGTGTACATGGGAAAAAGAGGCACCGTCGCGCAACATCGTGTTGGAGCTAAAGGGTACTGAAAAACCAAATGAAGTTGTGGTAATGGGCGGACACATCGATTCGTGGGACCTTGGTGCAGGTGCAATGGATGATGCGGCTGGCTGCTTTGTGTCGTGGCGCGCACTTGCGCACATGCGTGACCTGGGTATGAGGCCGAAGCGCACGATTCGCGTCGTGTTTTGGACAAATGAAGAAAACGGCATTCGTGGCGGCAAAGCCTACGATTCGCTCACACGCAACGACACACACATCCTGGCTATCGAGAGCGACATGGGCACGTTTGCTCCCCAAGGCTTCAGCACAAACGGCAAAGGCGCAACACGCATACAGATGGAAGACATTGCAACCTTACTTGCACCAGTTCACGCAACCCAAATCGAAGATGGTGAAGGGGGCGCGGACATCTCCCCGCTTGAAGCGCGAGGAGTGCCCGTCATGGGGCTCAAAGTCGATGATTCTAAATATTTCTGGTATCACCATACAGAAGCTGATACCCCTGACAAACTCAACGCCAAAGAACTGAACGATTGCGTATATGCTATGGCGGTGATGTCGTGGTGCTTTGCAAATCAGTAGATACGGTTACGATTCGAGTCTAACAAACAGGTCGAGCCTATCAAATGATGGAAGGCCTGCTACTTGCCCGTAAGCACGACGTTAAGCGTCGAAGGCTTGCCTTGACGTAGAATCGTGACTTGCACGACATCACCAGGTTTGTGTTCACCCAGTGCAGCTGTTAGATCGTAAATGTTCTTAACAGTTGTGGCGCCGAATTTTGTAATAATATCATCTCCGGCGAGCCCAGCTTTTTCTGCAGGCCCACCAGGCTTCACACCAGTGATGCGTAGGCCTTGCGGATCGTCGCCGTAGTCTGGAATAACACCAAACGTTACGTTGAAGCCTGCACTCATAGACTTCGCGCCTGCGCCAGAACCGTGGGTCGAGGCAAACGTTGGACGTTCTGTCGAATCTGCCACGTCACGAATAACACGTTCGATATATGTGAGAACTGTCGACTCGCCATCGTAGTTCAGTTTATCCCAAGTGTCGGTAGGACGGTGGTAGTCGGTGTGCAACCCTGTAAAGAAGAAGAGGACAGGGACGTTCTTGGCTGTGAAGGAAGAATGATCGCTCGGACCAAATCCGTCTGAGGTTGAGCTAACTACGAGCGGGAGATCTGTTTTCGTACGAGTGATGATTGATGGCCATACAGACGAGGTACCTGTGCCCTGGATATTGAGCTTATTGTCCTTGAGGCGCCCGATCATATCCATGTTTATCATCGCTGCAACATCTGCAAATGGAATAGTCGGTGTAGTTGTCCAATACTTCGAGCCTACCAATCCCTTTTCCTCGCCACTGAACGCGAGAAACAGAATACTCCTGCGCGGCGGTGATGCATTGAGTCTGCGAGCAAGCTCGATAAGTCCGGCCGTACCCGATGCATTATCATCAGCTCCTGGGTGTATAATGGGATCGCGCTTCGAATGCAACGAATTCTCATCGCCCATTCCAAGATGGTCGTAGTGTGCACCAACGACGATGTATTGCGATGCCAATGCAGGGTCAGACCCGCGAATCACTCCCGCAACATTTGTAGATGAACCTTCAATTAGTTCTGTCGACACAGTGATCGTTGCTGTGGTGTTGATAAGGGCAAACGACATCGGTTTGCGTTTCGACTCGATCTCAGTTTCTGCAACAAAGAGCGACGTTCCTTTGGGTGAGAATATGCGAGCGCATGGTGTGCGACGAACTTGTAAAGCAACGATACCCGAATTCATTCCAAGGCGATCGATGCCGAAAGGTGCTAATACGTCTGCAGAGTCTCCTCGCTCATTCACGAAGCAGATGGCTGTAGCCCCTTTATCGCGAGCAGTGGTCGTCTTTGTTCGCAGAGAGGCAAGCCCCTTGAGCGCATCGTTTTTCTCTGCCCATTTGGGAAGTCCACGCAATACCACAACAATCTTACCTGCCACATCAACACCCGCATAATCGTCATACTTGGCAGCAGGAGCAGAGAGTCCGTAGCCAACAAACACCACATCACCCGTTACCGTTTTCGATTCGCTAAAAACGTATGGTTGCCAATCGACACCCAACTTCCAGCTGATTTTAGTGGGCTTGGTCTGATCGAGCGGAATGCCCGGACGTTCTACGAGCACGTCGAAGCCAACCGAATTATTTGCACCTAGTTTTGCACCAATTGTCATCGGAAACGTCTGCTGAAACGATCCACCGGCTGCAGGCTGCAGGCCAACGTTCTTTAGCTGTTGCTCTATGTACAAAGCTGCCTGCTTATTGCCGTCGGTTCCCACACCCCTGCCTCCATATTCCGGTGACGCAAGTGTCTTCACGTGCTCGAGAATCCGCTGTGCTTCCGGAGTAGTTGCTACTCCAGCCGTACTCGCGGTTTCTTGAGAGAAAGAAAGGTAGGGGGCTGCGATCAGCAGGATAAGCAGGTACTTTACACGGGTCATTGGTCTTACCACTTAGTAGTTTTGTGTTCGATGGCAAAAATACACGCCATCTAGGGGCATTCACGCAAATGCAGTCAAAGATTCGTTCTCTAGCGTCGGATACACTTGTTTATGGCGTTTCAACCGTCATTGGACGGTTCATGACGTTCATGCTTACGCCATTGTATTCCAATTACATGACGGCGTCTGAGATTGGAGCAATTGCTGGCATATACTCGGTAATTGCACTCGTGAATGTGGCGTATTCGTTGGGGATGGAGCCAGCCTTTATGCGCTTCTGGACCAAGACCGATGAGTTGCAAACAAGACGTGTCTTCACCGTTGCATACGTGAGTATACTCTGCCTGGGTCTGGTGACGTCCGGACTTACCATTCTATTTGCCGAGCCCATTGCCCATTCGAAATGGTTGCAGCTGGATGTCGATGGTGCGCGCATCATTGCTCTAGCATCGTTAATACCATTATTCGACTCGCTGGTTCTAATTCCGTTCGCCCAGCTTCGCATGCAGCGCAAAGCAAAACGCTTTGCAATCATGCGCCTACTAACCATCGTAATTCATGTTGCTCTGAACATTGTGTTTGTAGTTATGTGGCGTATGGGTATTGAAGGCGTTATCTGGGCTGGCATTATTTCGAGCGGCACGACTTTTCTGGTGTTCATTCCAGACATCAAGAGAACATTAACGCGATTCTTTGACAAACAAGTATTCACAGAAATGCTGCGCTTTGGATTGCCAACGGTCCCGAGCAGCTTCAGCTCGGTTATGGTAGCAGTTGTAGACCGTCCGATCATGCTGCTGCTTACATCGCAAGCCATGGTTGGTATGTATCAAACGAACTTCCGTTTAGCAATCCCAATGATGCTTTTTGTGCAAGTGTTCGAATACGCATGGCGTCCGTTCTATCTACACCATCGCGACGACCCCGACGCCAAACAGACCTTTGCACGTGTTCTAACCTTGTTTACAGTAGCCTGTGGCTTTGTCTTTCTGATAACAGCACTCTTTATGCCGTACGTTGTTCAGTTGCCGGGCATTGGTGGACGTTTTATCAATCCGGATTACTGGTCTGGTCTGGTGATTGTACCCATTGTGTTGGTGGCGTATTATCTCAATGGCATTGCTATCAATTTCGCCGCGGGCTTTAACATCTCGAAAAACACGCTTCGATTGCCAATTGCAACAGGAATAGCAGCTGCGATAAATGTTATTGCAACGTTTGCTCTGGTGCCTTCGATGAGTATTACTGGTGCGGCCTGGGCTAAGGTGGCTGCCTACGCTGCAAGTGCAGTTGTACTTCTTCTAATGCTTAAGCATGTCTATCCAATCCGCTACGACTGGAAGCGGATTTCAACAATTGTTCTGTGTGCTGCGGCTGTATACGTAGGTGTTCTTCTTGTGCCCGGCGACATGGGCATTCAGATCGCAGCCCGTATTCTTGCAATTCCGGTTTTTCTTGGCTTGCTGCTGTTAACGCGAGCCATTGGGATGTCGACTCTACTGACTTTACGAGGACTAGTTCAACGATGATGTCACTGCCACTCCCTATCGCCATTCTTGTAGCAATTACCAGTTCCTTGTTACTTAATTCGTGCGCTACGAATAACAGTGGTGGCGATGCAGCGACGGCTTTACAAGGACGTCGCGAATATGAATTAATGAAGTACCGTGATCCCGCAACTGGACGTATTCCTGAGAACATTCGGCAGCGCGAACAGGAATTCATACGCGCGTTTGACGCGTCGATTAAACAACTCGAAACGTCGAACAAGCAACTCGAAGATGTGCAAACAGAAACATGGACACGACGGGGTCCGTGGAACATTGGTGGCCGAACGCGCGCGCACTTGCTCTCGATACATTAGACGAACGAGTTATCGTTGCTGGCGCTGTTAGTGGTGGTGTATGGAGGTCTGAAGATGCAGGACTTACGTGGACAAAATCGACACGTCCCGAGCAGCTTCACGCCGTTACATCCATCGTGCAAGACCGGCGCCCAGGACACACCTCAGACTGGTATCTTGGTACAGGCGAGGCGTATGGCAACTCTGCACAGATAAGTGGAAATGGTATATGGAAATCGACAGACGGAGCGAGAAGTTGGGAGCCCCTTCCCTCAACACTTAGTCCAGCAATTCAATCGAACAACGACTTCGCCTACTCTTGGCGGGTCGTTGTACCTCTTACTGCTGACAGGACAATTATACTCGTAGCATCGGCACTGCGTGGCATACTTCGATCGGTTGATGGTGGTGCCACATGGACACGTGTATTACAAAGCAACAGCTACTTCAGCGATCTCGTACGTGCGTCCGACAGCACACTATATGCTACGCTAAGCTCATTCGATGGCTCATCGAATGGTGTAGCTATTCGAAGCGGGGTATTTATGAGTTCTGATCACGGTGCTACATGGACGGATGTCACACCACCAGATCTGCAGAAGCCGTTTAGTCGCATTGTGCTCGGCGTATCGCAACAGTACCCTTCGCAAGTATTCGCTGTAGCACAGACACCGGGTAAAGGCACGAAATCGCTGTTTATCCTGCGCGATGGTACGCGCGAAGAGTGGCATTCATTGTGGAAACGGTCGAATGGTACCTGGCAGAATCTCAGTCAGAATATCCCATTGTTTGGTGGACGTAACGGCGATTTCTTCTCGCAAGGTGGCTACGACTTGTTCATACAAGTGTCGCCCGAGGATACGACCTATGTGCTACTAGGAGGCACGAATTTGTATCGAAGCACCGACGGCTTTACGTCGACATCAAACACGTCTTGGGTAGGGGGCTACGGCGCACCAAGTCCGAACGAATTGTTTCCTTCAAGACTCAACCATCACCCAGATCAGCACGACGCAATCTTCCTGCCGTCGAATACAAACATTTTTTATAGTGCGAACGATGGCGGCATAATGCGCACAGATAGTGCAATTGCAGATAGCATCCCTTGGACCGACATGAATAAGGGCTACCTCACCACGCAGTTCTACACCGTTGCAATTATCGACAAAGCAAACGACCCGCAAATCATGGGGGGCATGCAGGATAACGGTACATGGGCAACACGAACGACGCAACTCACCGACTCGTGGGTTAGGCGCAACGGTGGTGATGGATCGTTCTGCGCATTTGCAGACACCGGACGTACGTTAATTGTCTCGACGCAAAGTGCCCGCATTCGACGCGTGTTGTTAAATGCCGCTGGTAGTGAACTTGCACGTACGCGTATCGATCCGATTGGTGCGACTAACTACATGTTTATAAATCCGCTGACTCTCGATAAACGCGATGAGCGCATTCTGTATCTGCCTGCAGGTGCAATGATGTGGCGTAATAACGATTTATCGAGCATCCCTATGGGCAGCGACGATTCTACGACAGTGAATTGGGATAGTCTTCCTGCGACGCGTATCAATACCGGACAGATTTCATTTGTACTATCGTCCTCTGCCGCAGAGCGCATTGTGTATTACGGCACAACCACCGGACGTCTCTTTAAACTCAGTGGTGCCAACGTTGGGCAGCCGATTCCAGTCGAGATCACCGCTTCAATAATGCCGAAAGGTGCAATGCTGAACAGCATTGTTGAAGACCCAACCAACCCCAGTCATCTGATGGTATGCTTTAGCAACTATGGTGTCGTAAGTATCTTTTCGTCAACCGATGCTGGCACTTCATGGGCAGCTGTCTCTGGAAATCTCGAGGAAGCACCAAGTGGTGCGGGAAACGGACCTGCTGTGAACAGCGTTTCAATCCTGCCATACGACGCCACGACAAATCAGTATGTAGCTGCGACATCCATTGGCATGTTCTTTACCACGCAGCTCAACGGACAATCAACAATCTGGAGTCGGACTGCAGCGGATGTTATAGGCAACGTACCATGCGACATGGTGGTGACGCGTCAGTCCGACAAGCAGATCGTCGTCGGTTCTCATGGCAATGGTGTCTTTAGCGGTAAAATTTCTACGCTACCACCAACAACTTCGCCTGTAACGTTAGTCTCTCCACCGAATGACACTCGTGGTGTGCTTACCGACACAACGCTTACGTGGAATCCTTCGGCCAATGCCCTTCTTTATACTGTTGAACTCGCCAGGTCAGCAGACTTCCAGACAAATTTCGTTGCGTACGAAGGCCTTAAAACAACAAGCCTAAAAATTGCTTCGCTCGTACAAGGTGTCGAGATATATTACTGGCGCGTTATCGCGTACGGCGTTGGTGGCCGCAGTGCCACATCTGAAACGCGCAGCTTCTCGACTGCAATTCTTCCCCCGGTACTTGTCTCTCCTCCAACGAACACCCAAGGCGTATCTGGCAATCCCGTTCAGCTTACATGGACGCCAGTCACAGGTGCTATTTCGTACGACATTCAGGTGTCGACAAGTCTGACGTTCAACACCATTGTTGCGACGCGCACTGATGTCACAGACACAACGGCGGGCATTGGCGGACTAGAGAGCAACAAACGGTATTACTGGCGGGTTAGGTCTAGGGCCATCGACGCAGCGGGCGTCTTCTCTCCGCGCAGCTCTTTCGTAACAGGAACACTATCTTCGGTTCAGCTCGAAACTGAGGCCAGTTCGGCTTTTGCAAGCCTTACTCCAAATCCTGTTAGCGAGATCACAACTGTTCGCTTCACGCCATGGACGTCGGGTGTTGTTTCGCTTTCTCTCGTCGACGCATCGGGCAGATTACAACATCGATTTGCTGATGAACGAGTGCTTCGAGTGCCTTCGACCATAGACCTCGATTGCAGCAATGTTGCAAACGGAAGTTACACGCTTGTAATTACGCAGGGCCGCAATCAGTTCTCTCTGCCGTTGCTTGTGGTTCGGTAACGAGGAGTAGGAAGCATGTCTTTGCGCAATAATCTCGAGGCCGTTCGGGCACGCATTCGTAATGCGTGCACGGCAGCAGGACGCCATGAGGGTGCAGTGCGCCTGCTCCTTGCAACGAAGTTGCAGCCCCCTGCCATACTCCTCGAATCTGTGAGCCTTGGCTCGACCCTTTTCGGAGAAAACAAGGTGCAAGAAGCGTTGCCAAAGGCAGAGGCTTTGCGAGATGAAAACATTACATGGCATTTCATCGGACATCTTCAGTCGAACAAAGTCCGCGACGTACTTCGATTTGCGTCGTGCATAGAATCGGTCGATCGACTCTCGCTCGCCACAGCACTCGACAAAGAGTTGCAGCATTTAGGTCGTGCAATAGATGTATTCGTTGAGATAAATACGTCAGGCGAATCCTCGAAACACGGCGTGCATCCACAGGAAGTACACAATCTTTTGTTGTCGTTAAAGGGGCTTGAAACGCTTCGCGTAAGGGGCTTGATGACAATTGGTGCACTGAGCGACGACGATGCCACCGTGCGATCGTGCTTCTCAATGTTGCGGACTATCCGAGATCGAGAAATAGAAGCAGGATCGTTGGATTCCAATGCAACCGAACTTTCAATGGGTATGTCGTCTGACTTGGAATTAGCAATTGCCGAAGGTGCGACGATTGTTCGCGTCGGGTCGGCGGTGTTCGGAAGTCGTGGCTAGCCAGCATAATCCGTAAGCAGGAGTAATTGTGCATCCTTTTGAGTTTCTAGACGAGCTCGTGATCGTCTGCGGTGCCGCAGTGTTTGTAACGCTGCTCTTTCAGCGTATTCGCGTCCCGGTTGTGATAGGGATGATAGCAACTGGCATATTATTGGGTCCGATGTGTTTCAATATCGTCGGCCAAGACGAAGTAATTAAAGCACTCGCAGAGCTGGGCGTTGTGATGCTGCTCTTTACAATCGGTCTCGAGTTTTCACTTACAGAACTCAAAAGTCTAAAGCGCCTGGTACTTGTAGGCGGTCCGTTACAAATCATTTTTACCGCTATTGTGATCAGCGTTCTTGCGGGCACGTTGCTGAGCATGTTTGGATTTAACGTTGGTGTGCGTACAGCAATTCTGCTGGGTTTAGTGTGTTCGGTGAGTAGCACGGCGATATGTGTGAAGATGCTACGCGAGCGAGGTCAGCTAGGTCTTCTTCACGGACGTGCCGCGATGGGTATCCTGATTTTTCAAGACCTTGCACTCGTGCCGTTGGTGCTGATTATTTCTATGCTCGATCCGAATGCCACGGTAACACTAGGCAGCATTATCCTGAAACTAGGATCGTTTGCAATTGGATCGGTGTTACTCGTTTTACTCTTTCGATGGGTATTACCACGAATTGTCGGGCTTGTCGACCGTGCAGGTACGCCCGAAATACTTTCACTTGGTGCGCTATTCGTGTGTTTTGGATCTGCCTTCGTGACAGCACAGATCGGACTGTCTATGGCGCTTGGCGCATTTCTCGCGGGTGCAATTATTGCAGGTACCGATGAGGGGCATCGTATAGGACGTAGCGTCGAGCCTCTGCGCGATGCGTTAACGAGTGTGTTCTTCGTGAGTGTGGGCCTGCTTCTTAACCTGCATGGTCCGATGTTATGGCTTGCCCTCGCAGGTGCCGTTGGAATTCTTGTGATTAAATCGATTGTCGTAACGTTTACGTTACTTGTTATGCGTATGCCTGTACGAACTGCACTTATTGCTGGACTTATTCTGGCACAGGTAGGGGAGTTATCGTTTGTGTTGGCAGAAATGGGACAAAGCAGTGGAATTCTGTCGACAGTTGGCTTTCAGTCTGTTCTCGTTGTAATTGTTGCAACGATGATTGCCACACCAAGCATGATAGCCGGTGCCCCCTGGCTTGCGAAGCAAGCAGCCCCTGCCCTGGGATTCGTACCTCTACGAGATGCATCGCGACTAGAACAAGAAGCTGCCGATGCAAGAACTGTTCAAGACGAAGACCTCATCGATGTTGCAATTATCGGGTATGGCGTAGTTGGAAGTAATGTAGCTGATGTTCTGAGAGCAACGAAGATTCCGTACCGTGTTCTCGACTTAAATAGACAGAACGTTGAACGTGAACGAGAAGCAGGTGAGCCTGTTATTGCTGGTGACGGCACTGATGAACATGATCTTGTGCGTCTCGGCGTGCAGCATGCGAAAGTAGTTGTTGTTGCCATTAACGATCACACAGCCGTTGTAGACATTGTGCATGCTGTACGGATGATGCGTAGCGATTGCACGTTGATTGTGCGTTCACGTTATGCAACGCAAGCAGATCGCTTGGCTGAGGCCGGAGCGGACGTTGTAATTATCGAAGAGTTCGAGTCGTCGATTCAAGTGCTCGTCGAATTACTCACGCGTCTTGGTGTCGACAAAAAGATCGTCGCAACGCAGGAGGAAATCCTGCGCCGCGATCGATACACGGTCTTCGGAGATGGCGACGAACTCGACACGCCACAAAGCAGAAACGTAGATGCTCTACCTAGTGGCAACGTTAATGCTCTACCGAGCAACGACGAACGGGATACTAACAAGTCCGCGTGACGATTCCATACGTACGAAGTACGCACCGTTCGCCAAGTGTGCCACTGAATACGGAATGGAGTGTTGTCCACGTTCGAACGGACTGTTTTTCTTCAGTACATAAACACTCTGTCCCATTGCATCAACCACGTCAAGACTAATTCTTTGTGGCTGGCTAAGGTCGAAGGTGATATGTGATTCGTCGAAGGCAGGATTAGGCGAGAACACAAATCGGAAATCCGTCTTTAGATCACTTTCGACCGAAAGCACCGGATTTGTTTCGAGTTCTATTAACTCGTCACCTGCTTGGTAAGGCAGCCAGTGGAAATAACACAGAATCATCTCATCTGTTGTCTTCTCTCCCCATCCAACCAGCTTCGGTGGACTGTTTGGATTCAATGAATTGCCTGTTGTGTTATCGTACGTCGCCTCGTAATACAACGTCGAATTCCGCGGAACGCGTATGAGATGTCTAAACGTGTATCCGCCCTGCCAGTTGAAATCCCAATCGTTCACACCCACAAGTTTAATAGTGTCGCCCTTTGGCGTTACTGCATATGCACGACACTCACGTCCGAGTAAATGCATGTGAGGCGCAACACCCATAAGGCTTACATCAAGTGGTATCTTATACTTTGCAACAAAGCGTTTCGACTGATTTGCAGGTATCAGAAACAATTCGCCGTCGAGGTTAAGTGGTCCGAGTGAAAACTCATTGACTACCCGAATCTGCGGATCGTCATCAAAGAAAACGTTCACATGTGATTTGTCGGTTGCAGGCAAAAAAGACGGTGCATAGTGCACCTGAATAACCAGGTCTGAGTTTTTTAACAGACGTGCGCCGATATTGGGTGGAAAAAACCGGGATTGTGCACCAGGCACCCATCCTAAATACGAAGCCGCACTTGTAAAGCCGGGATCGCCAAAGCCAGAATAGCCCGCCAGTTTATCTTCTTCGTCCTTACGACGTGCTGTGCCAGTTGTGTCGAGGTAATACAGAACATGGTGTACGACGGCAGCATTTCCTGGACGGAATTCAAGAGCCCTAATGTTCTGGTCTTGAAGCAGGTTTGTTGGCAAAACGAAGTAACGATATACGTCCGTGTTGTTATCGACGACGCTCCACGATTCGCTCATTTCTAAGACAAGGTCTGGCGTTCCGAGCTGCGAACCAGTTGGAAACGTCGGAGGAGGAGGTGTTTGCGCTGGGTCTCCTTCCGGTGAGCCTCCGTCAACCCAGGCTGTAATCACTGCCTGCTCTTCAGCCGACAATGAACGATCGCCTAGATAGTCAGCGTGTCCGGGAAGGGGCTTCCAAGGGGGCATATACCGCGACTGTGTAACGGCCTTAATGGTATTTGCCCTGATCTTTGCATCGGCATACGTGATAAGATCGAACGGGGCTATCTCGCCCTGCCGATGGCACGGTGTGCATTTTGTGTAGACGATACGAGCTACGTTGCCAGACCATGTAGGAGTCTGGGCCTGTGTTATGCAGGCAATGGTCGTTAGGATGACGAGGATGACAGAGGTGCGAATCGGCATGACGTTCCCGTTGAATGAGGGCCCTAAGATACAATCGATCCCTATGAGTTTAATACCTTCGATCTGCGTAGTTGGGGCTGCTGGCCAGATGGGCAATGGCCTATTGCTGCGCCTTATAGAGAGCACTGAGAGCGGAACCGAAGTATCCATCGTACATGCCGTTGATGTTGACTACGATGGTTTGCGGACACGTTGGACCTCCGATAACAATCGTGTCAAGATTCACAAAGCCATCGTTGATGCCGTGCAAGCTTCGGAAGTTGTTATTCTGGCAATTCCATACCATGCAGAACAGCAACTCAGCGATGACGTCCGCGCTTCTATGGCTGGCAAGATTGTTGTGAGTATTACTAATCCTCTCACAGCAACACTCGACGATGTGCTTACCCCGCATCATGAGAGTGCTGCTGAATGTCTTGCGGCAATGCTCCCTGGTGCTCGTGTCGTAAAAGCTCTGAATACAATTAGCGCTTCCGCTCTTACACTGCCCCGAACGACATCGCTGAATTACGACACGTTTGTTGCTTCCGATCATGAAGATGCCGCCTTAGTAGTTGAGAACATCATTCGTGCTCTCGGATACCGTCCGTGGTACGTTGGCACACTCAAGCTCAGCCGTACGCTCGAACGTATGACAGCACTCCTGATCGGTATTTCGCAACGATATGCATTGAATGGTCCGTTGGGTTGGAATGTGCAAGGAGTGCAACCAGATTAGGATGTCAGCGTAGTCGGGCCACTTTTATTTACAACAATCGAGTACAATGCTTCTATTATTGCGTTCCATTGCTCTTGCCGCTCTCGCTATTGTACTAGTTCAGCTACCACTGTATGCACAACCGTCGAGAGTTGTGTCGGGCATGGTAGTAGACTCATCAAATGGAGAACCCATCGTAGGGGCTTCGATTCATGTTCGCGACACGCGGCGCGGCACGTACACTCGAAGTGGAGGTCGGTTCCGACTTCCTATTGAAGACTCGCACAAGGTGTTAACCGTACGCAGCATCGGTTTTTCTGAACGTACTATTTCGGTTCCAGAGAAAACAGACAACCTTCGGATTGCACTACAGCAGTCGGATACGAAGGCATCGACCGTTACTGTTGTCGCTGACATTACTCCAGATCAACTCATTAGGCTTGCTATTGCCCGCAAAGAGGAAAACGCGAAACGTATTAAGACGGTGATCAGCACGCTGTATAGCAAAATGCGTGTTGATATGGGAGGCTCGCTGATGGATGGAGAAGAAGGCGCAAAAAACATGATTACAGAAACATTCTCCAAGGTGTACGAAAGACGCCAGCCCGATCCCGTTAAGGAAGTCGTCATCCTGCAGCGACGTCAGACGAAAAACATCCTTCCGACAGAAAATCTTGCTGTCTTCGATGAGTTTTTCGATTTCACACGAGACGAGATTACGCTGATTAAGACCAGACTCATTACGCCGCTTGGCCGCGATGCGCTAGACGAATACGAATACACCATTACGAGTAAAAAACTACTGGGTAATAAATATATTTATGAATTAGCGTTTGAGCCCAAATCGCGAATATTTCCTGGATTCGAAGGTACGTTAAGCATCGTAGAAGGTACGTTTCAGTTGATTGCAGCTGCATTTGCTCCGACAGATGAAACTGCGATTCCTTTTTTGAACGGACTAAAATTTGAGCAGCGCTACGAGCGATACGACGATAGTATTTGGGTGCCAGCGTTCCAGCTTGCAACGGCTGGAGCAAGTGTTGCGCTCATTAAGGGTCTTGCGGAAATTGACGTACGGTTTTCAATGCAGACGTATGCTACAGACGTACAAGTAAACGTGCCTCTTCCCGATTCTGTCGGGAAGGCCCCTTCACAGACTACTACATCGGGGTCGATGGAAGTAACATCAAGCTCTGTGAGCATGAGCGTAGGACAGGGCGGGAAACGTATTACAGTGTTACCGGATGCGGACTCTACTAAATCTGAATTCTGGGAAGCACATGCGTTTGCCGAACCGACAGAAGAAGAACGAGAAATTTATAGGCGAATTGATAGTATAGGTCCGCGAAAAGACAGCAGTGGTCTGGGCCCTGATTCTTTAGGTCGGGCAATCGGCTCTGCACCCAAGGTCGGGTTGATTAATCTACCAAGCATAGGTGGTGTCGGGCTTGGTCTTTCGCCTGTTCTAGATCGTTCTACGATAACGGGCTTGATGTACGGAGGCGAGCTCATTGCAGCGACTTCTTACGCCAATCTGAAAGTAATGGGTTCGGCGAATGGCAAAGGTGTTCTTGCAGGCAGTGTGGGGTTGACTGCGAACATCATTCGCGATAGTTCGGTTAGGCTTGATGCCACGACCAAGGTTTTCTCGATAGTGACTACCCTTCAGGGTACTCGATCGATTGCAAGTCGATTTGAGTCGTTCGATTTTACAGACATTCTCTTCGCTGAAAATCTCGACTACTTTAGACGAGACGGATTCGACGTTGGAGCTAAGCTAACGGTAGGGCGCTTCAACTTAAGTGCATTGTATGCGGATGCGCGGCATATCAACATGCCTGTTGTAACCGAGATCAATAGGACGCCTGTTACGGCTGATGCTGGTGCTTATCGTACTGCACATGGTTCTGTCAACATCGGACAGCCCACGTTGGTTGATAATCTACTTGGCACATCATGGCCTGTATTCGGTGCAGTCAATGCGCTATACGGCCAGGAGACAATTACAGCGCATACATTTTCGAATATCGAGGTTCACCTTGGAACTGTTGTGCCCACCTTCGCAACTGGTTATAATCCTATGGAGCTTTCGCTTGATGTAAAAGGGGGTCTTGCTACGAATGCGATGCCGCGTCAGTACCAGTTCAACGCTCTTCGTCGTTTTGTTGTCTTCGGATCGAGAACAGACCTTGCGACGGTTCCAAGAAATGCCTATGGCGGAACCGAATACATTTCAGGTCATGCAGAGCACAACTTCACAGACATTTGGTGGCGTGCAATAGGTCTTCCTGTGTACAACGGTAGAGGTATAGATCTCATTGGAAAATTCAGTGCGATGAACATGGTGCAACGCGGACAAGCAGTTGAATCTGGACGTATCTATGATTCAACCAATGGTTGGTATACCGAAGCTGGCTTCGCTGTAAGCAGAATTCCAACGTTCATTAGCGATCTACTTTTTTTACGCTTTGATGCACTTTGGCCAGTAGGACCAATTGCAGCACCTCGCGGTTCGTTTGGGTGGTCGATTACCCTGTCCAGCCCCATTCTTTAGATGGGGAGATGGGCAGTTACGCATTTTGCGTAACGCATTTTGCGCAACGCATTTTGCGCAACGCATTTTGTGCATAGTATCTTTGTGCCATGTTTGACCCCCAACAACAACAGCTTAGTGAACTCCGTGAACGTGTAGATCAACTTCGGAGGTTCCTTTGACATCGATCGCAAGCGCGACGAAATAGCAGAGCGCGAAATGCTCTCCCAAGCTCCGGGCTTCTGGGATAATCAGCAGTCAGCACAGAAAACGATGCAGGAGATTGCCGACCGTAAAGACTGGATTGGCACCTGGGAAGGCGCAGTGCGTTCCGTTGAAGATGTGCAGGCTCTTATCGACCTAGCGTCTGAAGTAGCCGACGAGACGATGGAAGCCGACATCATCCAGGAACTCGCGCGCTGCAAGAAGAGCGTTGATGACCTCGAGCTTCGCAAGATTCTTTCAGGTGTTGATGACGATCGCAATTGTATTCTGACGATCAACGCAGGCGCGGGCGGCACAGAAGCTCAAGACTGGGCAGAGATGCTCATGCGCATGTACACACGGTGGGCAGAGAAGAACAACTATCAGGTCTTTCTCGCAGACGAGCAGGAAGGCGATCAAGCGGGTATCAAGAGTGGTACGCTTGAGATACGTGGACGTTTTGCGTATGGCTTTTTAAAGGCCGAAAACGGCGTTCATCGGCTCGTAAGAATTAGTCCGTACGACTCAAACGCTCGACGTCACACATCCTTTGCTTCGGTGTTTGTGTATCCCGAAGTCGAAGACGATGTCGAAATCGTTGTTAATCCGGCAGATGTCGAGATGGACACGTTTCGATCGGGTGGTAAGGGTGGACAGAATGTAAACAAAGTTGAGACTGCAGTGCGATTGCGTCACGTCCCCAGTGGCATTGTGGTTGCATGTCAGCAAGAACGTTCACAGTTGCTCAATCGCGAGCGTGCTATGAAAATGCTCAAGAGTAGACTCTATCAGAAACGACGCGAAGAGGAAGACGCAGCGAAAGCTGTTATTGAAGGCACGAAGAAAAGAATTGAATGGGGCTCACAGATTCGCAGTTATGTATTCCAGCCGTACACGATGGTGAACGATCATCGTACAGAGACAAAGATTACAGACGTGCAGTCGGTGATGAACGGCGACCTCGATGAACTGATCAAGGCATATTTACTTCTCGAAGATGCAGGATAACGTCAATGGCTGTAATCATGCGTGTTGCGAGTTCTAGCCAATGAGTGCCATTCTGGGTATAGGCACTGATATCGCTGATGTCGAACGCATTAAGCGATCATTCGATCAATACGGCGAGAGGTTTGCTCGTAGAGTGTTCACCGAGGTGGAACGCGAATACTGCGAACACTTTGGCGAAACGAAGTATCTGCACTACGCTGCACGCTTCGCTGCCAAAGAAGCATTCAGTAAAGCAATCGGCACTGGAATGCGTGACGGTATGGCATTTCAGCTCGTTGGTGTTCGTAACGACCCCTCGGGTCAGCCACATATCGTTCTCGCTGGCTTGATGCTCGAACGCCATAGTTCGCATACCGTTCACGTAACGCTTTCGCATACTGCAACACTTGCCATTGCAGTTGTTGTACTTGAGCGTTGAGACACACTACATTTCCTGACACTTAAAAGTACTGATGCTTCCAAGTATATACAATCCTCAAGCCCCTTTCACCCTAGGCATTCTGGGCGGTGGCCAGCTAGCGAAGATGACAGCACAAGCGGCGTATCGCATGGGACTTCGCGTTGCCATCATCGAACATGGCGAAGACTCGCCGGCGGGAGTAATGACGAAGCTTGAGTTTACAGGGGGCTGGAAAGAAGGGGCTCAGCTCGATGCATTCATTAGGGCAAGTGACATCGTTACGCTCGAAAACGAATTCATCGATGTGTCGATACTCGAAGAGATTGCTGCGCGACGACTTGTGTGGCCGTCAGCAGATACAATGCGACTTGTACAAGACAAGCTTATTCAAAAGCAGACCTTTACTAAAGCTGATGTACCTACCACTGCATTTGCAGAGTTGAACACAATCGAAGACCTACACAGTTTTGGCGAAACGTATGGCTATCCGTTTGTGGTGAAAACACGTAAATATGGTTACGATGGCTACGGCAACGCAACGGTCAAGCGCTCGACCGAGATTGAAATGGTGTGGCGACGATTCATGGGCGGCGAAGACCCACGTCCGTTAATGGCCGAAGCATTTGTAACGTTCACAAAAGAGCTCGCTGTTATGGTGGCTCGTAACAGGCGTGGCGAGACAGCAGTATATCCTTGTGTTGAGACAATTCAACAAGGACATATCTGTGTGACGGTGCTGGCGCCAGCGCCAATCGATGAAGAACTGCAACTCAAAGCCCAGGCCGTTGCACTTGCTTGTGTCGAAGCAATAAATGGTGTCGGAGTGTTTGGCGTCGAAATGTTTCTAACGCGTGATGATAGTATTCTCTTCAACGAGATCGCGCCTCGACCGCATAACAGCGGACACTACACAATCGAAGCCTGCTACACTTCGCAGTATGAAAATCTTGTTCGTGCTGTTACAAACATGCCACTTGGCTCTGCCGAAATGCAGGTTGGGGCCGCTTGCATGATTAATATTCTCGGCGAACGCTCAGGTAGTGGCATCCCAGATGATGTAATCGAAACACTACGCGTGCCACAAGTCTCGCTGCATCTCTATGGCAAGAGAGATTCACGCATGGGTAGAAAGATGGGCCACCTAACGGCAACAGCCGAAACCGTTGCTCAAGCCTTTGCTAAGGCAAACATGGCTGTAGACAAGTTGGTCTGGTAACAACCCGTAGCAATGCCTAGACCGCTTGGTCTGGCAACGGCTTGCGCGAACGCAACCATAATGTCAGTGCCTTTAGCGGTGTTGTTTCGAAGTTCACCTTTACGGTAACTACGATGCCAATTACCGCAATTAGAATATTACCAAGCCACATTGCAATTGCAGGTGATAAGAGTCCGCGATCTGCGAGCTTCTCACCTCCAATGAGCGACACCCAGTACAAGACATAGAAGCCTAGTGAAATGGCTGCACTCAGTCCGAAGTTGCCACCCTTGGTGATGATGCCAAGCGGACATCCCACGAAGACGAACAGGATGCATGCAGCAGGTATTGCGTACTTCTTGTAAATCTCTACTTCGTAGCGGTCTATTGTGGCTTGTTCAGATGCACCTCTGAAAACTTCACCTTCAAGCATGGCGCGTGTAGAACTCACTACCGTTAGTGAGCGGCCCTGAGCGTAAACCTTGTCGGAAGTGCCTGGTGCTCCGGCTCCTTTTAAATACTCAAAATGTTTATTAAATAAAGAATCAAAATTGTGTGCTGCACGCTGCACTATTGTATCTGAACGACGAACAATGGCTTGCATCTCCGAGATGCGCATCTCTCTGTCGCCTCGAGACGAACCCGACGCGTCGGTTTGCTGATAGAAGAAGTCCTTTGCGTCCATCGTAATCTGATGATGCTCGAACGTAATAAGTCTGTAGTCTGTTGGCGTACGCTTGCTAAGCTGATGAATCTCACCATGATCGAGGTTCAGCACCATTTTGGTTAGTGAAGGTGAGAAGCCGAGTTTCCCTGTATCTGCGCTTACTACGTTCTGCCTGTCGACCTTCGAATTGTCGTAGATCGTTACGCCATACAACACTCCGTTTGTATCGACGCGCCGCGCTAGAATCGTAAAACCTTCCATCTGTGTTGTGAACTGTCCGGCATCGATGGCAAACGTCGGCTTCGTTTGCGTGATATCACGCATCATCGTGCTCAGCCTCAGATTGGTATCTGGCAACACGTTGTCGGTGTAGTAGAACACAAGCCCCATAACCATGAGCCCCATAACAATCACGGGCACCATCATGCGAAAGAGTCCCATGCCACTTGCTTTGAAGATGGTAATCTCATGCGCGGCCGACATGGACCCGAATGCCATCAAGGTGCTGAAGAGGATGCCAATGGGAACCGCGAGCACGAGAATCCACGACAGATTCAACACAACAAATTCACCGATGGTGATGGGGTCGATGCCCTTACTTGCAAGCTGATCTATCCAGCGCATAAGGTATTGCAGCAGGAACAGCGCCATAATTGTCGTAGTGCCGAAGAAGAAGGGCCCAATGTGCGATCGCAAGATGTAGCGCCAGATGATCATCAGCTGTTGAGCTTGGCTGTAAGCTCTGCAATAATGCGTTGAAATTCTTCGCTCTTCTCGGGCTTCGAAATGGCAAGAGCCGCGAATGCATCGATAGCCTTTTCATACGCGCCTTGCTGCATGTAAATGCGAGCAATGGTCTCGGTGACAAGCGTTAGCTGTCGAGGTATTCCGAGATTGGCCGATGTGGGCATTGTTGGATGCGACGGCAGTTGTGGAACCGACATGGGAGTCGCGGCTTCACCCGATCGGGGCATGCGTGCTCGCTCCAAACGATTCGCAAGTTCTTCAAGTGAGAGTGGTTTCGACTTTGGTTTCGTTAGCTGCGACGTTCCCATCATCTGCGTCTGTTGGGAAATGGGCTGCAACACTCTACGTGCGGGGTGAAATCTTCTGAATGCCGGAGGCTCCGATAACGTCTGAATCTCGCGACGTCCGCGCGTTTTCGTTCCTTCAAATCGCAACGTCGTAAACTCAAGTCCAGGTATTAATCGCACACTCGAGCTTCGAATAATGCGCGTGTCGTCGGTGATCTGCGCGGTGTCGATAATGCGAAGTGGAGAAATCATGGGTGTGGACGCTACTCGAGTAGGCGCCATGCTAAGGGGCGCTACTCGAGGGGTCACCATGGTAAGGGGCGCTTCGCGAGGATTGTCTGTGGTAAGGGGCGCTTCGCGAGGGGGCTCGGGGTCTTGACTGCTATCGACAA